>Ga0214919_10003958_pt1 | contig 21939 bp, 20 predicted proteins | sample LL1503_MetaG_FD_177994 | JGI IMG/M metagenome (GOLD analysis project Ga0214919, IMG submission 177994) | Freshwater microbial communities from Lake Lanier, Atlanta, Georgia, United States - LL-1503 | ecosystem: Environmental > Aquatic > Freshwater > Lake | place: USA: Georgia | collected... | reverse complement strand
TCACCGGCTTTGTTGAAGGCCGCGGCGTGTTTGACGGCGAAGCCGATGTGGTGATCACCGACGGCGTGGTTGGAAATGTCATGATTAAACTTGCGGAAGGATTGTCCAGCGGCATCTTCAAAGCGCTCGCGCGAGAAGTGTTGGCGATTGATCCCGAACTTGCCACACGTCTTGAACCAGTGGTCAAGAGTTTGTACGCCAAACATGACTATCACGAATTTGGTGGCGCTCCACTTTTGGGTGTGAACGGCATCGCGTTGATTTGCCACGGATCAAGCCACTCGCGCACAATTATGAACGCCATCACGCGCATGAAAATGTTCGCATCTTCTGATATCAACGCGCAAATGAGCGAGCAACTTGGACACATGCGTATTTCCGACGAGGTCTCTGCGTGATACAGCCCTCCGGCGCGTGCGGCGTCCGGATGGCGGGCACTGGGTCCGCTGTTCCGGAAAAAATTCTCACAAACGACGATCTGTCGCGCATTCTTGACACCACCGATGAGTGGATCACGCAGCGCACTGGAATTCGCTGCCGCCGAGTGAGCGATCAATCAAAAGAAGGCACATTTACCTTGGCGCGCGATGCTTTGCGACGCGCGCTTGATGCCGCATCCATGAAGGCATCCGACCTGGATTTGCTGATCATTGGAACGTGCACCGCGGAAATGCGCTGCCCAAGTTTGGCCTGCCGCGTGGCTGGCGACGTTGGCGCGATCAACGCCGGCGCGTTCGATGTGACCGCGGCCTGCAGTGGATTTGTCTACGCGCTGAATGTTGCGGAAACAATGGTGCGCTCGGGCCGGTATAAAAATGTTGGCGTGATTGGAGCCGACGCCATGAGCACCATGGTGGACTACCAAGATCGCTCCGTCAGTATTTTATTCGGTGACGCGGCGGGTGCGGCCATTCTTGTGCCCGACCCAGACCTGAACCGTGGATGCATTTATCAAACGCTTGGCTCCGACGGCCGCGACTGGACTGGTTTGTACATTCCAAATCGCGCGCAAGAAGTTCCAGAGGCCGACAAGGACAATCCAATTCGTCTTGGCTATTTGCGCATGGATGGCCGCGAGATTTTTAAATTTGCCGTGTCCAAATTCCGCGAGGTGATCGCCGACGCGTTGGAGAAAACCGGGCTGACCGCCGACGACATAAGTCAAATTGTTTGCCACCAAAGCAACGCGCGCATTATTGAGAACGCGATTGAAAAATTAAAATTGCCGCGCGACAAGGTGCTCATCAACATCGATCAATATGGAAATTCCAGCTCCGGAAGCGTTGGCTTGTGCTTGGATCAAGTGTGGCGCGCTGGTAAAATTCCAGCGGGAAAGCCCATGATTTTGGTGGCTTTTGGTGGCGGCGTCACTTGGGCCAGCAATGTGTGGAATGTTTAATTTTGCACGATCAATTTGTTCGCGTCGCTAATTTTTTTCATGTTCGTTTGGTGGATTTCCACTTGGGAGTATTCAAATGAGTCTCAATGCAATTTTTCTAGCGCCTGGCCAAGGCGCGCAAAGCGTGGGTATGGGCAAGTCATGGCGCGACGCAAGTCCGGCCGCTGGCGAAATTTTTGCGCAGGCCGATCACATCGCCCACTTTGAAGGCGGCCGCACGCTGAGCCAACTTTGCTTTGAAGGACCCGCCGAGCGTCTGAATCAAACTGATGTCAGCCAACCCGCGCTGTTGGTGTGCGCCATCGCGTGCCACGGCGCGCTTGAGGAGCAACATGGAGCGATCAATATTTCTGGAACGCTTGGACTTTCTCTTGGCGAGTACACGGCGCTTGCTTTGGCGGGCGCGTTCACTTGGCAAGATGCGCTGCGGCTTGTTCTTATTCGCGGTCGACTGATGCAGCAGGCGGCCGTTGCCAGCCACGGCGGCATGGTGGCGCTGATTGGCGCCGACGAGGAAAAAGCCAACGCGGTGTGCGCGGCCGCGGCCCAAAGCGATGTGCTTGTGCCCGCCAACTTCAACGCGCCGGGACAAATTGTTTTAAGCGGCCACGCTGTGGCATGCGATCGAGCTTGTGTTGAAGCCAGTAAAATTGGCCTGCGCGCCAGCAAACTTACGGTTGCCGGCGCGTTTCATAGCCCGCTTATGGCGCCGGCGGCGCAAGGCATGACCAAGGCTTTGGCCGATGTTGAAATCGCCCCGCTTCGCTGCCCTGTTTGGAGCAATGTCACTGGAAAACCCCATCAAATGAACGACGCGGCAAGCGTGCGACAATTGCTGGTGGATCAACTTGTGCAACCTGTGCGTTGGGACGCTTGTTGCGCCGATATGATCGCATGGCGCGCGGCGCAAGGCCTGAGCGAGTCATGCAAAATTCATGAGCTTGCGCCTGGCACCGTGTTGCGCGGTTTGATGCGACGGATTGACAAAGCCACCGAGGTCACCACACATGATTCAGTTGCGGAAACTCAAAATGCTAAAAGTTAATTTCAATTCAACACCCCACGTCGCCCTTTCGTTGGGCGCCCTTATATTTCTTGCGCCAGCATGCGGCAAGACCGAGGTGAAGCAAGCTGAAGTTGTTGAGGTGAAGGAAGTCGCGGTTGAGGAGGCTCCCAAAGAATCCCTCAACGACATGATGAAGCGTCTTGGAATTGACAAACGCGTGCGAGTTGAGGACGCCGACAAGGCTCCCTCCGACGTGAAGCAGGCCGAAGCCGTGCTTGTGTTTTTTGACGCAATGGTTCGCGGCAACGCCGAAAAATTATCCCCACTGATGTCCAAGTTGGATCAAGCGGTATTGGCTGACATGAACAAATCTGGTCAATGGAAATCCGCCACGCAAAACATTTCGCGCGTGAACGTCGGCTGGACCCCTGGCTCTGAATCTGGATCGCTCAATGTTCTTGGCTTCTATACCGTGGGCGACGGATTCGCCGCGCAACTTTGGTCACTTTCGCCCGCGGAGTCCGACAAACCATTGATCATGACCGCGCTTCCATCGCCGTCAAAAATAGATGAAAAGTTGCAAGGCAACAAAACCGACGCCCGCATTAAACAGTGGCTTGCGATGAATAAAGATGAAATCGCCTCAGCCAAGGCGCCCGACGAAATCATTGAAATCCCTCAGCAAGATCGCTCAGTCAAAGGCGAATCAGATAGCTCAAGCGGTTCCGATGAGGGCGCCACTCCCGGCAACCCCGCTGGACCCGGCAGACGAAAACCAACTGGCAAGCCGGTGGATGCTCCGGGTGGTCCGCCATTGAAGCCCCGTTGATTTACACATTTGTTGTTTATGTGAATTTGATCTGCCGAGTGTGATTCAAATTATTTTTCTTGGATACACTCGCACTCTTACGTGAAGCTGTTTGTGTCATGCGCATTCAACAGGAGATTGCATCATCGAAAAGCGAGTCGCCATTGTCACAGGAGCCAGCCGCGGAATTGGTAGAGCGATTGCGGAACGCTTGGCAAAAGACGGACGCCATGTTGTTGGCGTGGCTCGCACCCCGGAAAATCTTGCCGATGTGATCAACGCCGTGCAGGCAGCGGGCGGATCCATGGAAGGCATGGCGTGCAACGTTGGCGACGGAGTGGCGCTTGCCGCTTTGGTTGAAGCTGTCGCAGAAAAGCACGGGCGCCTGGATATTCTGGTGAACAACGCCGGCATTACCCGCGACGGTTTGCTGCTGCGCATGAGCGATCAAGATTTTGACGAGGTGATTCAAGTGAATTTACGCAGCGCGTTTGTCACCTGCCGCGCCGCCGCGCGACCAATGATGCGCGGTCGATGGGGACGAATTGTGAATGTTGGCAGCGTGAGTGGTTTAATGGGAAATGCTGGACAAGTGAACTATTCCGCCGCCAAAGCCGCGCTGGTTGGCATGACCAAATCAATCGCCCGCGAACTTGGTTCCAAGGGCTTAACCGCCAATTTGATCGCGCCTGGATTTATTGAAACCGATATGACCGCTAGTTTGCCGCCACAAGTGAAGGAGGCGGCCCTGCCAAGCATTCCCCTGCGTCGCTTTGGCCTTCCAGCGGACATCGCCGCGGCGGTTGCGTTTATCACCAGTGAAGAAGCGAGCTACATCACGGGGCAAGTGCTTGCCGTTGATGGCGGCATGTCCATGTGATTGATAAATATTGTCCGTGCATGAATTGCAAATTTCCGTTAGCATCCCGACCTTCAGACCTGTCCATTTTTGATTTAGGAGAAGCCCGTGACTGAGCAAGAGATCGAAACAAAAGTAATTGGAATCGTCGCCGAACAAATGGGTGTTGATAAAGATCAAATCACCCGCGAAACCAGTTTCACCAATGACCTCAACGCTGACAGCCTTGATACGGTCGAACTTGTGATGGAACTTGAGGAGGAGTTTGACACCCAAATTCCAGACGAACAGGCGGAGAAGATCCACACTGTCGGTCAAGCCGTTGACTTCATCAACAAGAACTTATCCAGTAGCAAGGACAAGTGACGCGCGAGACTTCTTCAGTCTCGTTCGCCTAAAATATTCCCATGCGAACCATCACGCTTCGCCGCGTCGTGGTCACTGGACTCGGTGCCATCACCGATGTCGGTTTGGATGTCAACTCTTTCTGGGACGCCCTTTTGGCTGGCAAGTCTGGAATTGGTCCCATCACCAATTTCCCGCAAAATGAAGAGTGGACAACCCGCTTTGGCGGCGAAATCCGCGCCTTTGATTTGGAAAAACATGCGGGCATTGATGTTCGCGAATCCAGGCGCATGGACAACTTCGCAATCTATGGACTTGGCGCCGCCACTCAGGCCGCGACCGATTGTGGAATTGATTTCACAACCGGTGATCCTGATCGCCGCGGCGTGGCTGTTGGCAGCGGCGTTGGAGGCATCAACACAATTGAAACTGGTTTGTACAAACTGCTGGAAAGCGGTCCGCGCAAAGTGAGTCCCTTTATTGTTCCGCGGCTCATGGTCAACGCGTGCGCTGGTCAAATCAGTATTCGCTACAACCTGCGTGGCTTCAACATTGCCACGGCAACGGCTTGCGCCTCTGGCTCGCATTCAATCGGCGCCGCGTACCAAGCGATTCAACGCAATGACGTTGATGTGATGTTCGCGGGTGGCGCTGAAAGCGGAATTGGTCCCGTGTGCGTGGCGGCTTTCAGCGCCATGAAAGCGCTGAGCACTCGCAACGATGATCCCACAAAAGCCAGCCGTCCATTTGACAAGGACCGCGATGGATTTGTGCTGGCCGACGGCGCGGCGATTCTTGTATTGGAGGAATTGGAGCACGCAAAAAAACGCGGCGCAAAGATTTACGCCGAAGTGATTGGCTACGGTTCCAGTGGCGACGCATTTCACATTGCGGCGCCAGATGAGCAAGGTTCTGGCGCGAAACGCTCCATGTCATGGGCGCTGCGTGATGGCCAAATCAACGCGGATCAAATTGGATACATCAATGCGCACGGAACCAGCACGCCATTAGGCGATCGCGCCGAAGTAAACGCGGTTAAGCAACTCTTTGGCGCGCACGCTTACAAACTTGCAATGAGCAGCACAAAGGGCGTCACGGGTCACGCGCTTGGCGCGGCAGGTGGCATCGAAAGCGTCGCCACAATCTTGGCCATTCACAGAGGAGTCTTGCCCCCCACCATTAACTTGGACAACCCCGACGAGGGAATGGATTTGAATTTTGTCGCCCATACTCCGCAAGAACGCAAATTGGATTTTGCAATCAACAATTCATTTGGATTTGGCGGCCACAACACCAGCTTGATCTTTAGCCGCTTCAACGGCTGATCGTGTCGCTCTTACAATCGACCATATATGCCCCGCAATATTCCAGTTGGTAACGGTGACATGTTGGTCGCCTTTGACGACCTCTATCGCATTCGCGATTTGTATTGGCCGCATGTTGGCCAACCAAACCACACCTGCGGACACTTGCAACGCTTTGGTGTTTGGGCCGACGGACAATTTGCGTGGATGGACAGTCCAGGCTGGTCGCGCAATTTTTCCTACAAGCACAACACGTTGCTGACCGAGGTGCGCTTGCGCAACGATCGCCTTGGCCTGGAGTTGGTGTGCCACGACGCGGTGGACTATTGGAGCCCGGTGTATTTCCGCCAAGTGATTGTCAAGGATCTGTGGAATCGCCCGCGCGATGTGCGCGTGTTTTTTCATGCGGATTTAAGCGTGAATGAAAGCCCCGTGGGCGACACCGTTGCCTTTGATCCGCAAACTGGCGGCTTGATTCACTACAAAAACGATTTCTACTTTTTGTTCAACGGCAGCCATCCTGCGGGCGTTGGCGTGACCACCTATGCCACGGGCGCTAAAAGAATTGGCGAGGCCGAAGGCACGTGGCGCGACGCGGAGGACGGCATGTTGAGCCGCAACAGCATTGCGCAAGGCAGCGTGGACAGCGCGGTTGGTTTCCAACTCACGCTTTCTCCAAATGGCAGCGAGACCTGCGTGTATTGGATCGCGGCCGGAAAAAGTTACGACGAAGTGCACGCGCTGAACAAGAAAGTTTGCGAAAAAACTCCCCAGCGCATGCTGGATCGCACCGAGGCCTATTGGCGCCTGTGGTCGCGGCAGGAATTTTCTGGCCCGGATCCGCTTCCAAAACATTTGCAACAATTGCAGACACGCAGTTTGCTGATCGCTCGCACTCAAATTGACAATGGCGGAGCAATCATCGCGGCCAACGATTACGACATCACCCATTTCGCAGGCGACACATATTCCTACATGTGGCCGCGCGACGGCGCATTGGTGGCGCAGTCGCTTGTTCTTTCGGGGCAAAGCGAACTCAGTCGAAAATTTTTCCGCTTCTGCGAGCGCGTGCGCCACCCCGACGGATATTTCCACCACAAGTACAACCCAAATGGAACGGTGGCTTCAAGTTGGCATCCGTGGCTCACGGAAAAGCCATCGCTGCTGCCAATTCAACAGGACGAAACGGCGCTTATTCCCTGGGCTTTGCGCCAACATTTTGTGAAGTTTCGCGATGTGGAATTCATCAAGTCGCTCTACAACCCGCTCATTGTTGACACCGCGAACTGGATGATTTCATATCGCGACCATCACGGTTTGCCGCTGCCAAGTTGGGACCTGTGGGAGGAGCGCCGCGGAGTGCATTTGTTTACCGTGTGCGCAACCATTGGCGGCTTGCTTGCCGCCAGTCAATTTGCGCAGGACATGGGCGCGCATGATCGCGCCACCGATTTCAGCGAAGCCGCGGACCGCATGCGCTTGGCCATGTTGAAACATATGTGGGATCCGGAGCGCCGCTTGTTCGCGCGCACCGCCATTGCCGATGAAGATGGTTCGTATCGCCTTGACTTCACTTTGGACGCGTCGGCGTATGCGTTGTTCGCCTTTGATGTGTTGCCCGCCAACGACCCGCGCGTGTGCGACCACATGCGCGCTATCCGCGATCGCCTTTGGGTGCGCACGGAAATTGGCGGCATCGCGCGTTACGAACGCGACCCGTATCAGCAAGTTGAGCACAGGGAACTTGAAAATGTTCCGGGCAATCCGTGGGTGATTTGCACGCTGTGGTTCGCGCAGTGGCTTATTGCCAAGGCCAACAACATCGCCGAACTCGATGAGGCTATTCCCTATCTTGAATGGACCAATTGGCGCGCCTCATCCAGCGGCGTCTTGGCGGAGCAATATCATCCTTACACTGGCGCGCAAATTTCCGTGAGCCCTTTGACCTGGAGCCACGCCACGTTGATCACCACATCCATGCAATATCGACTGCGGCATGCGGAATTATCCGGCGCGCAAACCTCCGTAGCGCAAAGCGCCGCAAGTGATGGCGCGTCCGCATAAACAAGCGATATTTGGCTTAAAAAACAATCAAAATATAATTTCAATTCATCCTTTGCGTGGCGATTGAATCTGCAATTGAGAATTGGCGAACAAACCCAAGTGAAATCTTCCCGACTCGAAGTTGCCCAGATCATTGAGTCATCCAGTCGTGCCATTGCCACTTGGACTGTTGATCAGCATTATCGGGAAGATGACGCCATGGAAATGCGTTACGGTGCGAATGGCCGGCGCATGTGGAACCAAGAAGTGCTTTCGCGAATTGCCCATCTTGTCGAAGCCGTCGCACTAGGCCGTGAGCAAATTTTTATCAGCAACGCGCAGTGGTCTAGAACCGCGTTTATTGCACGTGAACTCAACTCCAAAGATCTGGCGCACAATTTAAATTGCATGCGAAGCGTATTGCTGGAACAATTTCCAAAAGTGATTTCGGATTTGACCACGCCAATAATCACAAATGCCGTTGAACATCTAGCAACCCATGAAAAGTGCCTGGATACTCCCATGACGTATGCCGGACCGTCACGGGATCTTGCCCGCATGTATCTCCTGCACCTGTTGCGCCGAGATCGCAACGAAGCGGATCGCTTCATTTCGGAACTCTCAGGCAACGGAATTGGCTTCGCCCAAATTTGCGAAGGAATTCTGGTGCCAGCCATGGCTGAGATTGGCCATATGTGGCACGTGCAAGAAGCCAGCATTGCCGATGAACATTATTGCACCAACGCGACGCTGGGAATTTTGGAGGTGCTTCGCTCCAAGACCCCCCACAAAGCGCCCAATGGATTTCTCGTGGTATCCGCTTGTGTTGGAGGTGATTTGCATGATCTTGGAATTAAAGTTTTGTCCGCCATTTATGAAACTGAAGGCTGGACAGTGGAATGCCTTGGCGCGAACACTCCGGCTGAAGAAATTGCGGAATCCGTGGGCCCGCAGGTTTATCGAGGTGCGGCCGATCTGTTGGCGCTTAGCGCCACAACAAGTTTGCACCTCCGTTCTATTCAGAATGCCATCAAGGAAGTGCGCGCCACTCCAACAGGAAAAAATATTCCTATTTTAGTGGGCGGTCAACCATTTCAACACATGGATGATCTCTGGCAAGTCGTGGGAGCCAACGCCCAATCTTCAAACGCTTCCGAATCGCTTGAAATAGCGCATCAACTTGTGATTCAATCTCGATAAAGAATCACAACATGTCCGCGGCCAAGCTTGCCAATTCACTGCGCTCCGTGCGGCTGAGCGTGACATGACCTGCGATGCGTTGTCCCTTCATACGCTCAATCAAGTGCGAAAGACCGTTGCTTGCTGCGTCCAGATATGGATTGTCAATTTGTCCAATATCTCCTGCGAGCACAATCTTGGTGCCCTCGCCCACTCGACTGACAATTGTCTTCACCTCATGCGGCGAAAGATTTTGCGCTTCGTCCACAATAATAAACTGATGTGGAATACTGCGACCACGGATGTAGGTCAGCGGTTCCATGACTAATTTTCCGCCAGCCACAAGTTGATCCATGCGCTGCTCGGCGGTTTTGCTGTCGGCTTCATTGCCGCTGCCGCCGCGGGTTGAGAGCAAATACGCCACATTGTCGAACACGGGCTGCATCCACAGCGCCAGCTTTTCATCTTTATCGCCGGGCAAAAAGCCAATATCGCGGCCCATGGGCATGATGGGTCGCGCCACAAGCAACTTGTCAAAGCGTTCTTCACGCAGCACTTTGTGCATGCCCGCGGCTATGGCCAACAGAGTTTTTCCGGTGCCCGCCGCGCCGATCAGCGAGACCAGACGAACTTCATCATCCAACAACAAATCCATGGCCATAGTTTGTTGCACATTGCGCGCCAGAATTCCATAAATTGGTTTTCGAGGACCCGTGACTGGAATCAAATGGCCAGTGTCGGAAAGCACTCGGCCCAAGCCCGTGTGGCTTTCGTCGGCGTCATCTTGCAAGACAACAAATTGATTGGCCACCAAGTCGTGGGCTTTCAGTTCGCCGCCTTCAATGGTTCGAAAGATCAAGCCTTCCAATTGCTCAATGCTGAGTTGGCGCTCTTGATAAAGCTCGTCAATGGTTGCGCTGGGACAACTCAACATGGCGTATCCGCCGTAAAGCCAATCGGCGTCCACGCGGTCGGCCTCAAAGTCCTCGCTGGGAATATCCAATGCGTCGCACTTCACGCGAGCGTTGATGTCCTTGGAGATAAAAATTGTCCGCAGGCCACTGGCATGCAACCGATGCGCCACGCCAAGAATTTTGTTGTCGGCCACATCAAGGTCAAGCGCGAAAGGTGTTTTTAAATCGCAACGTTCAATGCGGATGGAACCGCCTTGCTCGTTCCACACCACGCCCTCAAAGAGCCTTCCAATTGAGCGCATCTTGTCCAAACGGCGAATCACGCTGCGGGCATTACGCCCAGTTTCATCGTTGTTTTTCTTGAAATGATCAAGTTCCTCAATCACTTGAAGGGGAATCACCACCTCGTGTTCCTCAAACTTGAACAATGCGTTGGGATTGTGCAACAACACATTCGTGTCAACCACAAAGTGTTTGCGCAGGTCCGCGGCGGAACCCGACCCAACTTGGATTTTTGTTGTAGGCGCACCCACGGAGTCCGCGGATGGCTTGGATTTGTCGGACTTGGTTTCAGACGGCGTCCGCGATGCGGAAGACGAAGAATTCTTCAAGAGGCAAAGTCCCTTCAAAAAAGTGCGCAGCAGAGTGGAAGCACCACAAGTCAATCAACCACCCGATGTACTAGAGTGGATTCGAATTGCCCCTGAGTCAAGTTCGTGTGAACTTTATATTTTAAAAATATGAATTTTCTTGCGCCTCGCAAACCGCCGCGCTTCTACAGAATAGCCCCAGAAGATTCATGTATTGGATTTGGTGGCTAGAATGGGAGACAAGGAGAACCCATGTCCATTTTAAGATCATCCAATCCGATTCTTGCCGAAGGCCGCCTTGAAGAAGCGTTGCGAAGCGCGCCGGCTTCGCAAGGAACCGTCACAGTTGCTGGAGTTGTAAATAAGACCACGCTTTGCCTCGCAGTGGCCGTTGTGTTTGGCGCGTTGGGCAACGCATTTGTGACGGCCAATCCAAGCTCCGTATTTATGGTGAGCATGGCGTCGTTTGTAGTTTCCTTAGGAGTTGGATTCGCCTTGTTTGGCCGCCCAAGTTGGGCGATATTTTTGGCGCCAATTTATGCAGCTGTGCAAGGCTTTTTCATGGGCGCGGTCGGAGTTGTGCTTGACACCATCCTAAAATCAAAGGGCATCGCACTCACGGGTGGCATCGCGCTGCAAGCATTCATCATGACCGCGGGCGTGGCGTTGACTTGCCTCATTCTGTACCGTAGCGGCGCCGTGCGTATCACCCAACGCGGTGCGTTTATTTTATGGGCGTGCGTGCTGGGTGTTGGCGTGACCTATTTGATTTCATTTGTACTCAGTCTGTTTGGTGTGGCCACTCCGTTCATCTCGTTGCCAAATCAAACTGGTGGTTCAACGGGCGCTTACATTGGCCTTGCCATCAACGGACTCATTCTGGTGGTGGCAGCGTTTACTTTTATCGCCGACATTCAACAAGTCGATCAGGCCTCTAAAGAAGGCGCCCCCGCAAGTAGTGAGTGGTATTTGGCGTACGGCTTGACCGTGAGCTTGGTCTGGATTTATTTTGAGTCGATGAAAATTATTTTCCGCCTAGCCATGATCTTTGGCGGCGGAAAGCGGGATTGATTCTAAGCGCGCATACATCATGAAAGTTGATCCATGATTGGTGAACTTGTGCTGGCCATGGACGCCGTAGCGCCACGGCATCTTGCGGCAACGTGGGACAACACTGGCTTGCTTCTGGGCGATCCATCGCGTTTGCTTCGGCGCGCTTTGCTCACCATTGACCTAACGAATGACGTGCTTGATGAGGCGATTGCGGCCAAATGCGAGGCGATTATTGCGTATCACCCACCTATTTTTGAGCCGCTGAAACAACTCACAGCCATGCACGCGCATGAGCAAATCCTGCTGCGTTGCGCGGAAAACAAGATCGCTATTTTGTCGCCGCATACGGCGCTCGATGCCGTGCGTGGCGGAATGACAGATTGGTTGGCTGACAAGATTGATGCAGGTGCGCGCGTGGCGTTGGAACCAGCCGCATACTTAAATTCTCCAGGGACGCAAGTGAATTTTGCGCACACGTCGGCGAGAGAACAACATCAAACGCCACAGATAGATCAAGGTCAAGATCGAGTTCAGGGCCAAGGCCAAGGTCGGGCTCTCACGCTCACCAAGCCGCGGACAACCAACGCTATCGCAAAACAACTTCGAACCTCGCTGCGACTTTCCGCTGGCGATGTTGCGTATTGCGAATTGCAAAAGTCACGCCGGCATAAATGCGTCGCGGTTGTTCCTGGCTCAGGCGCTAGTTTGCTGGCACTGGCAATAGAAGCTGGTTGCACGCTTATGGTCACCGGCGAGGCCAAGCACCACGATGTGATCCACGCGCGTGAAATGAATTGCGACATGATTTTGCTTGGCCACACAAATTCCGAGCGTGGGTTTATGCCGCACTTTGCCAAACAATTGCAACCACATGTGCCGCAGGTGCGTTTGTTGGTGAGCAAGCGTGATCGACATCCGCTTCACAGCGCATAGAAAGAACTAGAACGCAAACTCGCCGCGCGGATGTTGCGCTCCTGAGCCGCGGCGGAATTTGTTTGAGTTGCCCACTATTGAACGCCAACAAAATGCCGCGCGGTCCTGGCGCGCATGCGTAAACTTATTTTGCTTCACTCAATGTTTCACGAGCCAGCAAAGCCGCGCCCAACATGCCGGCGTCGTCGCCCAATTGGCTTGGAACAATCTCGCAGCGCTGCAATGTTTGTGGAAACACCACGCGCTCAAAACTCTCGCGCACTCGGTAAAGATAAGGTTTTCCAAGCGCCTCAGAAACGCCGCCGCCCAACACTACGGTTTGCAAACTCATCACGGTGATCAGATTGGCGATGGTCAAACCCAGCAATTCGGCCGAGGCATCCACCACCTTGCGCACAAGCGGATCGCCCTTGGAATAGCACTCCGCCAGCACGCCGCTTCCGATCGCGGATGGATCGGGCTTGCCTTCGTCGTCTTTTTCCCGGTTCAAAAACTCACGCAACATGCTGTCGGGATAATGCCCAAGCAACATCATCATGCTGCGCACTAAAGCGGTACGGCTACAGTGATCTTCCAGAGTTCGATGGCCTGGACCAGCGCCCGGAAAAAGCACCACGTGGCCAACTTCACCCGCGGTGTGAAATGGACCGCGCCACAATTTTCCATTGAGAATCATTCCGCCACCAATGCCGGTGCCAATCCACATGGCCAACAAATCGCCGCGATTTTTACCCGCTCCCAAACGGCTTTCGCCAAACGCCGCCACATTCACATCATTGTCCACCACCACGGGAATGTCCAATTTCTTTGACATGATGTCGCGCAGCGGAACTTTTTTCCATCCAAGATTGCCCGCATGAATCACGCTGCCCTTGTCCCAATCTACGGCGCTTGGCGCTCCAATGCCGGCGGCCTCAATATCTTTCATGGAAAGCTTTGCGTCTTCGCACGCGCGCTCAATACCTTCAACCATGCGAGTGAGGACTTTCTCGCGGCCCTCGGCTGCCTTGGTCTTGCGGCGCGAGCGCCCAACAATTTTTCCTTTTTCGTCAATCACACCAATGCTCATGTTGGTGCCGCCTAAATCCACGCCAACAATTGGACCAGCGAAACGTTGTTTGCGATCTGCCATGTAAAGAATCTAACCGACCTTGCGCCGCGCTTGGTTACACTCAAATGCGTGACAGAGAAACACACACTTTCGATCGAAGAAACAGCCCATGTGGCCAAATTGGCGCGGCTCGAAATTGCGCCCGCAAAACTGGAGCAGTATCGCGGCGAGTTGGCCAATGTCCTTGGCCATGTTGCCAAGTTGAAGTCCATCAACGTGGATGGCATTGAGCCGCTCACAAGCCCTGTGGATTCCACCAACCGGCTTGCGGCTGACCAACCTGGCGCCACGCTTTCATTACAAGAATTATTTATGAACGCCCCCGCAGTTGAAGGCCGCTTCATCGCGGTTCCAAAAGTTCTGGCGGAGGAAAATTCATGAGCGCGCCATTCACGGACGCCGTTTCTATTGGCGAAGCGGTTCGTTCCGGCGCCACCACCGCTGAGCAAGTGACCAAGGAATTTTTAAGCCGGGCGCAAAAGGCAAACGCATCATTGAATGCGTTCCACGAAATTTTTGAGAGCGAAGCCATGGATGCCGCGCGCGCCGTGGACGCGAAAGTGAAGGCCGGAAAAAATCCTGGACTGCTCGCTGGCGTGCCCATCGCCGTGAAGGATAATTTGGCGACCAAGGTTGGACGAACAACTTGTTCAAGCAAAATGCTAGAGCACTATCGCTCGCCATTTACGGCGACTTGCGTTGAGCGTCTGCAAGCCGCGGGCGCGGTGGTGATTGGAAAAACCAACATGGATGAATTCGCGATGGGTTCAAGTACGGAACATTGCGCGTGGGGCCCCGTGAAAAATCCGTGGGACACCACGCGTGTTCCAGGCGGTTCCAGCGGTGGCAGTGCAGTGGCCGCGGCCGCTGGTTTATGCGGTTTTTCCCTAGGAAGCGACACCGGCGGCAGCATCCGTCAACCCGCTTCTTTGTGTGGCTGCGTTGGATTCAAACCAACCTACGGCCGAGTCAGCCGCTACGGCTTGGTGGCCTTTGGAAGCAGTCTTGACCAAGTTGGACCGCTCACCCGCAGCGTGCGCGATGCCGCGCTTACCTATCAAGTGATGGCCGGCCTTGATGATCGCGACAGCACCACCGCGGATCTTGTCGTGGAAGATCCAATGAAGGATCTTGAAAATCCAATCGCAGGCCTTCGCGTTGGCGTGCCCAAACAATATTTAAGCGATGCCAATGACGCCGCGGTGAACTCGTGCGTAAACGACGCTCTGCAACGCCTGCAAAAATTGGGCGCGACTCTTGTTGAAGTTGATCTTCCGTTGACGGACATTGGCATCAGCACGTACTACGTGATCGCGCCGGCGGAGGCCAGCGGAAACTTGGCGCGCTTTGACGGCATTCGCTATGGACACCGCGCCGCGTTGAAGACGGGCGAAAGTTTGGACACGCTCTACTCGCGCAGCCGCGCCGAAGGATTTGGTTCCGAAGTTCAGCGGCGCATCATGCTTGGAACGTATGTGTTGAGCTCCGGTTATTACGACGCGTACTACGGCCGCGCGCTACGTGTGCGCCGCCTCATCAAGGCGGAGTTTGACAACGCCTTCACCAAGTGCGATGTGATCGCGGGAGCTGCGAGTCCGTCACCCGCATTCAAGTTTGGCGGCATGAACGATCCGCTGAAAATGTATCTGTGCGATGTCTACACCGTGAACACAAATATTGCTGGTTTACCCGCTATTTCACTGCCAATTGGCTTTGCCAAAGATGGCCCCCATTCGCTGCCAATTGGCCTTCACCTGCAAGCTCCCGCCTTCGCCGACGCAAAATTATTGCGCGCCGCGCGAATGGTCGAGAAAACTTTTCCAGACATCCTTCGCCAAGCTCCTCATTCTTAAAACCACGCAAGCACCACATCACTACTTTGTTGCGGAAGTGACGGGAACTGTTTCGATTGGCCTTGGTATTGATCCCAGCATCCGCAGTTGCGAATAAAAAGCGTCTACCAAAGCGTCCGCCTCCTTCACGCGCTCACCAAACAACCCCACAGTGGCTTTCGCGCTCTGTACGCCATGGGTGGCATCGCCTTTGACAACAAGTTCACCTTGATCGTTGTTCAGCGTGATTACGGCTATGCGCAATCCATCGAGCTCATCGACTTTAGAGATGACAGCCATTTCGATTGCCCTGGCTCCTAAAATTGCGGCTTGATACGCCTCCGACCACCGCCCCTGCGGACATTTCTCAAACGGCCTTGCGCCGTCAATGTCTTTCTGTTCGCGCGTTGAAGCCATGGTGTTGATCACTCGCTCGGATTCCGCCGGCGTGAGTTCTCGATTCACGCTGGCAAGATCCTTAGGAAACACCTCGTTAGAAACAACGATTGGTTTTGGTGTGGAGCAAGCGGCGCAAAAAATAAACGCCAACAACATGCCGCACGCCAGATGTGTTTCAACTTTATTCACGACCGACACTTTACCCACTTCTCATGCTTGCATGTTTTGCAAAGCCGCCTTGACCATGCGCAAAACCGCGTTACTTACGGCTAATTTATTGAGTTTTGCCACATCAACCCATCGCAATTTCGCGCCTGAATGAAAAACAACTTGATACACACGAATGCGAACCGTTCGATGGGTCGTGAGAAATTCAAATTCCCGATGGAATTTTTTTATCTTCTTTATGTCGGGCCGCTCGCGCAGCAACTTTGCGGTGGAATACACGCTGGAAGATTCAACAACAGGTGGCGACAACATTCCCGCCCACAGACCCTTGGCTGGTCGCGTCTCAACGCCAATCTTGGAGCCACGAATTTCCACGCACGCGTGATGCACCACGGTTTTTCGTGGCGCCGCGGTATTGCTCAGCGGAACAAATTCCTGCGAGTTGGCTTTGAAGGAACCACAGCAACGCTTCAGGGGACACTCGCCGCAGCGCGGAGCGCGAGGCGTGCAAATAGTCGCGCCCAATTCCATTATCGCTTCATTCAATACCGCAGGTGATTTTGCGGCGCGCACCAACTTTTGCGCGGTGCTCCACAACCACTCATCAGCGATTGTGCCTTTGGTGGTTTCACGTCGATCCGCAATTCGAGATAACACGCGCGCCACGTTGCCATCCACAATTGGCGCCACTTGGCCAAATGCAATGCTGGCAATCGCGCCAGCCGAGTAGCGGCCAATTCCCGGAAGCGTTTGCAACTCCTGCACGGAACGCGGAACGCGCCCACCATATTGCGCCACGATCATTTGCGCGGCGGCTCTTAGATTTTTGGCGCGCCTGTAATAACCCAAACCCTGCCACAAAGAAAGCACGGACAACTCGGTGGATTCGGCCAGGCGTTTTGGGTTGGGAAATCGCCTCAAAAATGCCGGAAATTTTTCCGCAACCCTGCTCGCCTGCGTTTGTTGCAACATGACTTCGCTCACGAAAACCCGCCACGGATTGCGCCTTTTTCGCCATGGAAGATCACGAAAAACACTTGGAAACCACGCTTCCAAGCGCGCCCCAATGGCTTGCACATTCGGCACTTGTTTGGCAACCTTTCTATTCACTTTGGCGAATACTCCCTTGCGACACTGGCGCTACCCATTTACCCTACCCGACCTCTCAAAGGTTCACAGACCCCCACATTGTTATGGCAAAAATTTTCTACACAATCGATGAAGCGTGCGGCAAGCTTGGTAAGAACAACGGCCAAGTTATGGATTTGATCAAATCCGGCAAGCTGCGAGAGTTTCGCGATCGAGGTCAGTTGATGTTGAAGGTTGAAGATGTCAACAGCATCGCCACTGATATTGAATCTGATGATGGCCTTGATTTAAAAATGGGATCGGACATGGTCAATCTTGGTGGCGAAAGTGATAGTTTCGAACTTGACCTCACCGACTCCACTTCTCCAGCCACGATCGCGGATCCAAAGGGTGATAGCCCTGTTGGCTTGACGGCTCCTCAAGGCATTGAAGAGGATTTGTCACTTGAACTTGACTCAATGGCTGGCGCGGAAATTCCAGCGCCCGCATCACAATCAAGCGCAGGCTCAGATGTGTTCTCATTGGAACTTGATGATTTAGATTCACCAAATACAAGCGCCGCAGCTGTGCCCGCCGCAAAATCTGCCGCTGCAATTCCTGCAATGTTGGATGATGAGTTGCCCACGCTCGAACTTGATTTATCCGACTCGTTGCCAGCGCCGGTAGTGGCGGCACCTAAAATTACCCCGCCTGCAAAGACAAACAATGCGGATCTGGACATCATGTCGCTTGAAGACAGTTTGGCAAGCGGCATTGTGCAAAGTCCAGCCAAAAGCTCAACAACAAATGCGGCCAATGATTTTGATCAAACAGTTGAAGATAGCCGCGAAGCCAGCGCAATTGGATTTGATAGCCGAGTCGACAGCGCTGTTGGTGCTTCCGTTGGTTTGGAAGCTGACCAAATCAATTTGGATCAACCTGGTTCAGGCAGCGGACTTCTTGATCTCACGCAGGAAAGTGAAGACAGCCAAATGGGCGCCGCGCTTATGGACGAGGCTTTCCAAGGCGATGACGAAGAAGCTCCAAAAAATGCCAGCGGAATATTTGGCGGCGCCTCGGGTGAAAGCGGAATTCATGACGCTCCTATTGTCAATACAGGATCCATCGCCGCGGCTTCACCTGTCTTTGCAGCAGCAATGTCGGGCAGTGAAATGTACAGCGGCTCCTGGAGCGGCATGACCATTGGACTTCTTGTTCCAGCCATCGTTGGCCTGACCGCCACCGCGTCCATGTTGGTTATGAAAACAATTGGCGCCACTCCGGAACTTGCAATGTACTTCGCCAAAGATTGGGTGATGTGGACCGGTGGATACGCCGCTTCAATCGCAATTTGCGGAGCCATTGGCTTCTTTGTTGGCAAAGCCACAGAGTAAGCGGACCGTATCGCAATGTTGACAAAATATGGAATGAACCAGTGGCTTCCAACAGCGGTCATTTTGTGGCCAGTGGCCGCCGCATGCGCATGGTTGGCGCAAGGCGGTCAACCAATCTGGTGGATTCCCTGCGCGTTGCTTTTGTTGATTTGGCTGGCATTTGCGGCATTTTTTCGTGATCCGCCGCGGCGACCAAGCGCCAATAATCAAACTGATTTTTTAAGTCCCGCGGATGGAACGATCAGCGCCGTGATTCGCGTCGCGCACCACGATGCGACCGATGGCCCCGCGCTTGTGATCCGAATTTTTCTCAGCGTGTTGGATGTCCATATCAATCGCGCGGCGTATGACGGCACGGTGGTTGGTCTGCGGCATCAACCAGGTCGATACCTAGATGCGCGCATGTCCGCGGGCGCGCGCGTGAATGAAAATCTTCTGCTCACGTTGCGTTTGGATGACGGCCGCATGTATGGCATCCGACAAATTTCTGGCGCCATCGCGCGTCGCATCATTTGCCGGGTGAAAATTGGCCAGCGTTTGAATCGTGGTCAACGCTATGGAATGATCCAGTTTGGATCCACCACCGAGCTGATACTTCCCCAGCCCGAGTGCGCCACGAGTTTGGTGCAAGAGGGCTCGCGCGTGTACGCCGGTCGTACCGCCATCGCCCGCCTGAGCGCGACTGGCTCAACCAAATAAATCTGAATCGTCTTCGCACGAATCATTTGGCCACGCGCCGAAAATTCGTCGATGGATACGCGCGTCAAACGCCAACTGAGTGGCAAGCGCTTGACAGACATCGCCTAGTCCAGCTTCCGCTTGCGTGGGCCTGCTGCCCGCGGGACCCACAATCAGAATCGCCGCAAAACATTCTCCATTGGCGCGACACGGCGCAAGCATTGCCCAGCGTTGAGCGAATGGATTGAAATCGTTTCCCCCAACAAACTGCCTCACATCGTCCACCACGCACGCGCGATCCGAGCGCAAAACCCTTGGAAGTTGAAGTGTTTCCACATCGCTTAAAAGCCGCGCCGAAAGAATCGCGTTGGAGCCACCGTTGCCCGCGCATGCCGCAAGACCAGTGCGTGAATCCGATCCAACCAACCAAGACACAATCATTGCGCCAGGCAAACATCGCTCCACAAAATCCACGGCCGCCCTGGACGCTGTCAATGGATCCAACGACCGCGCCAAGACTTCGGTCAGAGTGGAAATCTCGGGCAACTTCAATTTTGGAAACGGCGTCCGTGGAGCGTGCTCTTGCAACACGCTCAAAAGTTTTTCAAGATCGCCCGTCACATGATTTTCGTCATGCACTTCCGTCGCGAGCGATTTCAACGTGTCAATCCGATCGGTTCGTTCACGATTGATCTGGGCCACACGCACCGCCGTCCGAATAATTCTTACAAAATCATTCGGCGACATATCCGACACGACGCGTTGCACATTTTCAAACGCCGCAAGCGTGGGCGACACGTCTTGGGAAGATTCACAGAGCACCACAATTTTTGTGTGTCTTGAAACACGCTGCAAAAGCTGGGCGGTGTTTGAAACTTCAACCACGTCCTCGGTTAAATCCAGCAGCACCGCGTCGACCACTTGTTCCACGCAGCGAATTCCCGCCCGCGTTGCGCTTGGAACCATTTCAATCTGAAATCCCTCATCCACAAGTGGCCCAACCAAGTCTGACCAATTTGAACATGCGCCAGCCAAAAGAAGCCGTCCACACTGTTCATGCCGCGAAGAATTAAAGTTTGATTCCATGCCATGAAATCGACGCGTGCGGGCGACGACTTATGCGTTTGGATAAATAGAAACACGCAGGTGTTCCGTCTGTGCGGTCTAATCAGGGTGTTCCATGGCGTTCACGCCACAATCGCACCGCTTCCGCCTCGCGCGGATACACAGGCAGCGCATATTGGGGAGCCAGAGTTCGATTGCTGGCCAACATGCGCCGCGCCACATGCAGCACTGCTTCGGCGGTGGGTTCAAGCGGCACAATCTGAATGTTCAGCGCATCGGCGCGCGCTTTCCATGGCGCTGGAAGATGTTCGTCGGCGATCAGAATTTCCCCAAACTCACCGGGCCACTGCTCGAGGGTTCGCACGCCCACTTGCTCTGGATCATCGTTGCCTTGTGAGGGTTGACTCACTTTCGCCATCCAACATCCATCATTTTTTGCGGCCAATGCAACCCACGCAATCTGATCGGGCGCGATGCTTTCCGCAATGACCGCGGATTCGCGCGCCACCACCGCGGCGGAAATCTGAACGATTGGAATGGACAGCGATTCGGCGATCACTTGCGCCGAGGCGTGCGCAATTCGTAGACCGGTGAATCCACCTGGCCCGGCGTTCAAAGCCACCGCGCCAATTTGATCACGTGAGATATTGGCGCGCGCGCACAACCGCTGCACGGCCGGCAACACATCCTCCACCAGACGGTTTTGCGTGTCGATCGATTCACATGAGATCGCGTCACAATGACTCTCAAGCGAAATTGGACCGAGCGCAACCGAAGACTTTCGTTGCGATGTCTCCAAAGCCAAGATCATGCCGAGAGGATTCACCGCGGAGTCCTTGAAGCAAAAATCCGCAAAAACATAATGAAATTACTCGCCAAGAGATCCCTCAATGGAGCCAATGGGAATTGCCCCTCGCGCCAATTCCTGCGCGTTGGAAACCTCGTTACTCAGCATTAATGGAAGCACCGCGCCATGCTCATGATCTGAATTCAACAACAAGAATTGCGGTCCCGCGGCGAGCACGCCTTCGGGAACGGCCGCGTGGCCCGCGATGAATACTTTCACGCCCCATGCCGCCGCCAATGCCGCCAACTGCTCGGGCTTTTGATTTCGTCCCCACGTCATTTGCCACGCGCTTCCCAGCCGTACCTCGTAGTCGTCCTCCACAAGATCGCGATCCAAAATTCCAGAATCGAATGTCTTCATGTCATACAAACTCGGAAGCGAATGCGAGCACAAAATTCCATTTTGGGTTTTCACCGCCAGCGGCAACGCCCTTACAAAAACTCCAATCGCGGCATCGACAATTTCGGCATCGTCGCCAAATGAGCACAAAAGTCCCTCTCGGAACAACTCCGTATTTTCGCCGGCCCCCTTGCTCACTGGTTGATTGAATGCTTGCGCCAATTCATGATTGGCCAACATCACATGCACTTGCCCTGGATATTTTTCAACCAGCCTGGCGACTTTAGCCAACATGCGCCAGCTCATATCCGCGCCATGCGTCAACCGCTCGCCGTGAATCAACTCATGCAGGATCACATTATTTTCCGGCTGTTCAAGCCGCGCGAAGTTGACCACTTTCACAAAATGAGTCGGATTATCGTGCAAATCGCCAGTGACAAGAAGCCGGCCAACATCACCAAGGTGCACGCATGAACCACGCCGCTTTGGATCGCGCCGAAATATTTCCGCCGCGCGCTCTAAAAGTTGCGCCACACCAAGCGCGCCCAAATGGTCCACGTCCGCCAACTTCAAGGAGCCACCGTGGCGGCTACAAAAAAACGCGC
>Ga0214919_10003957_pt1 | contig 21940 bp, 25 predicted proteins | sample LL1503_MetaG_FD_177994 | JGI IMG/M metagenome (GOLD analysis project Ga0214919, IMG submission 177994) | Freshwater microbial communities from Lake Lanier, Atlanta, Georgia, United States - LL-1503 | ecosystem: Environmental > Aquatic > Freshwater > Lake | place: USA: Georgia | collected... | reverse complement strand
CCCTTATATAATTGTACGCGTGTTCGTCCATGAATTGAAATTGCCTCTACACCTACATCTTGCAATTTTTCAGCTGTACTTACCACAAATTTCGTTTTATCATCCCAGCCTAAACGTGTTTTTACCGTAACAGGTAAGTTAGTGGCCCTAACAATTTCGTCTGTCATCCTGATCAACTTGGGTATGTCTTGAAGCATCCCCGCGCCTGCTCCTTTGCACGTCACTTTCTTAACTGGGCAACCAAAATTTATGTCTATTATATCCGGATTAGTTTTCTCAATAATTTTAGTTGCTTCGCGCATACTGTCAATGTCATATCCAAAAATCTGAATGCCTACTGGCCGCTCATATTCATAAATGTCCATTTTCTGAACACTTTTTGCAGCATCGCGAATTAGCCCCTCGGAAGAAATAAACTCCGTATACATTAAATCTGCACCATGTTTTTTGCATAACGCTCGAAAGGGAGGGTCACTCACATCTTCCATTGGCGCCAAGAGCAAAGGAAAATCACCTAATTCTATGTTTCTAATTTTTACCACTTTTTATGCAAATAAATGAGGTAAGGAGGATTCAATATTTTTTAGATATTTCTTTAATTCTTGCTCATTGTCTTTATGTAAAACAAGAAGCATGTTATTGGATTCAACCACTATGGTATTTTCAAGACCATCTAAGACAACTAATTTATCAGTTGGCACATGAATCAAACAATTGTTGGAATTAAATAAAAACACATTTTCTCCAACAATAGCATTATTGTTTTGGTCCTTCGATAAATGATCGCTTAAACTGCCCCATGTTCCAAGATCACTCCAATCAAAATCCGTTAATACGACAGAAACATTTTTAGCATGTTCCATGATTGCAAAATCGATGGAAATATCCTCACATTTATTGAACGCATCTTCCACGAAACTCACTTCGCTTTCAGTTCCATACTTAGTAATATCTGCACAAAAAATTTGATGAAGTTCAGATTGAAAAACATTAAAGGCCTCAATAATGGTTGATGCTTTCCATACAAAGATTCCTGCATTCCAATAAAAATTTCCCGCTTGTATAAATGATGTGGCTTTGGCTTGATCGGGCTTTTCTTGAAATTGCAATACATTATTTACACTTCCAGCCTTCCTACTATCTGTCATTGCAAACTCGATATAACCATAGCCTGTATCAGGCCGCGTAGGAAAAATTCCTAAAGTGACCAATTGATTGGATGATTCAGCTGTTTGGATAGCCACATCAATTAGTTCCTTAAAACGATAGGTGTCCAATATTAGATGATCAGAAGGTGCAATTACCAAGACCGCATCCTTATTTATCGCCATTATTTTTGCAGAAGCATAAGCAATACAGGGCGCCGTATTCTTTCGTTGTGGCTCACAAATAACTTGGTCCGCTTTTAATTCCGGTAATTGTTCCAGAACTAATTCCAAGTAATTTCGATTAGTTAAAATAAAAATATTTTCATCAGCAGAAACCTTCTGCATTCTTTCGAAAGTAAGTCGAAGCAAGGACTTTCCTATTCCGAGCACATCTAAAAATTGTTTGGGATTTTGAGTGGTAGATTTCGGCCAAAACCTGCTACCGACTCCACCTGCCATAATCAAGGAATAATTATTCTTCATTTTCTTCTATTATTGTTACTATTGCCAATGCATGAACAAGGAAAATTCTTCCGGTAGATACTTCTTTGCATTCATATCTTGTCCGACGTTTATTTAATTTGACAAATTGCCGCTTGTTCAAGGCAAAGGTAGTGTTTTTGGGGATTTCTTCTAACTTATTCCCTGGTGTTTTCGAATTGTTATATCCATGAAGAATTCGACTCAAGTTAATATCCGCACATGAAGATGCTTTTGTTTTTACTAATGATTGCATTAACGCTTCCTCGATATCCTTAGGAAGATGACCACTCATTACAACCGGTAAAATAAGTTTTCTGTATGCTTCCTTCCATTCTTCGCCATGTGGTAAAACCTTGGTACCATATTTTTGAAAAGTAAAATAATGTGCAAACTCATGAAGGCTCGTAATCAAAAAAGAATATGGATTTAAATCACCATTTACGGTTATCACAGGGTTTTCTCGAAGATGATTCAACCTAAAATCACCAAGTTTTGTTTTACGTCCTTTGACCACTTTAAAGGAAATAGCTGTTCCTAACAAAAGATCAGCTAGAATTGGGGAAAATTCTTCCGGTACATACTTGTTAAAAATCGCAATGTAATTTTCTCGTTTCTTCATTCTTTATTTCAAGGTAAAATTAGAAAAGTAAAAGACATAAACTGCATTGTCCGCGTAAGCGTAGAAATTATCATTAATTTAGCGAAATGAAATCATTAGCCTCGATAGGAAAATATTTTTTAATGCTTCGCATTATATTTACCCGACCCAAAAAGTGGTCCATATTTTGGAGCAGTTTATTCAATGAAATCCAAATAATTGGGATAAGTTCAATTCCCATTGTAATCTTGATGTCAGCCTTTATGGGTGGAGTTATTGCTTTGCAAACAGCCTCTAATATGGACAGCCCACTCTTGCCCTCATATACAGTTGGATATATTACACAGTCAAGTACAATTTTAGAATTTTCACCAACTATAATCTCGCTAATTCTTGCCGGAAAAATTGGATCGAACATCGCCTCTCAAGTTGGAACAATGCGCGTTACTGAACAAATTGATGCGCTTGAAATAATGGGGGTGAATTCCTTAAATCATTTAGTCTTTCCGAAAATCGTTGCTGCAATCTTATTTTTTCCCGTTTTAGTTATCTTCTCCATGTTTATGAGTTTAATCGGAGGATATCTTTCTTTAATCTTATCTGATTTAACAAGTACTGAAACTTATATAATGGGCATTAGATCTTTTTTTGAAGTGGGAAATGTCTACTATGCTTTAACTAAAACTGTGGTTTTTGGTTTTATAATTGTTTCTGTTTCTTCGTTTTACGGATATTACGTTAAAGGCGGCGCTTTAGAAGTAGGAAGTGCTTCTACCCAAGCCGTTGTGGCAAGTAGTGTGGCAATTTTAATTGCAAATTTCTTATTGACTCAAATGATATTATTATAATGATAACCATAAATAATATTAATAAAACATTTAAAGACCAACATGTAATAGTTGATGTGTCCGCACAATTCGAGAAAGGGAAAGTGAATTTAATAATTGGCCAATCTGGGTCTGGAAAAAGCGTATTAGCGAAGTGTATGGTGGGGCTTCATGAGGTTGACAGTGGCGAGATATTATTCGATGGTCATGATTTCACATCCATGGAAAGACCGGAGAAATCGGCACTAAGACAGGAAATCGGCATGTTATTTCAAGGTGCAGCGCTTTTCGATTCGTTAACTGTTGAAGAAAATGTAATGTTTCCATTGTCTATGTTCACAAACATGACGAAAAAAGAAATGAAAATGCGCGCTGACTTTTGTCTTGAAAGAGTCAATCTCAATGGAAGAAACACACTATTTCCTTCCGAATGTTCAGGCGGCATGCAAAAAAGAATCGGCATTGCTCGGGCTATCTCGATGAATCCAAAATACCTGTTTTGCGATGAGCCGAATTCAGGATTAGACCCTATAACGTCAATTCTAATTGATGGATTAATAAAGGACATCACCTATGATTTTGGAATTACAACAATCGTTATAACCCATGATATGAATAGCGTAATTGAAATTGGCGATCACATTCTTTTTATATTTAAAGGTAAAAATTGGTGGCAGGGAGATAAAAATTCCATACTAAGTACCGACAATCCTGAAATCAATAACTTCGTTTATGCTTCTGACTTCATGAAAGAAATCAAAGCGAAAATGCAAGAAAAAAATACAAGAGCGTAATAAAGTTACTTGTGTTTTTTAAAAATAGCGCTATCTTTGCAATCCCAATGGTTCTTCATGAATTGTTCGATAGATTAAAAGTAATCTAAGATAAGTTAAAAATTAATGCGGATGTGGTGAAATTGGTAGACACGCCAGACTTAGGATCTGGTGCCGAGAGGTATGCGGGTTCGAGTCCCTCCATCCGCACTATTATAGGTCTCTGTATTCAATGGGGGCCTTTTTTATTTATTGTAAACTAAGTTTTAAATGATTGTTGTAAAAGAAAATGTAGATAAATTAAACGCTAATTTAATCGTTAAAATTGCGAAAGAAGATTATGCCAACAAAGTAAGGAACGCATTAGAAAAATATCGCAAAACAGCTAAAATACCTGGATTCAGACCTGGAAATATCCCGATGGGGATGATTCAAAAACAATATGGAAAAACGGTATTAGCAGAGGAATTAAACAAATTAGCCAACGAAGGAATTTACAATTTTATTACAGAAAACAAATTGGAAATATTGGGGAATCCAATTCCAAAAGAAAATGCAGAGGTAAAAGGTGATTTTAATGCACCAGAAGATTTTGAATTCTGTTTTGAAATAGGTTTGTCTCCAACCATTGACATGTCAAAAGCAATGGATGAAAAATATAATTACACCACCATTAAAGTAGATGATAAAATCATCAATCAGCAAATTGAAGACTTAAGACGTCGCTATGGAAAGTTAATTACCACAGATATCGCAGCCGAAAAGGATATGATATTAGGTAGATTTCAAGAATTAAACGCCGATGGGACAATCAATACAGAAGGAATTTCAAACGCAACAACGATTTCTCTTGAATTCTTAAAAGATGAAACGGTTAGCCAATTATTAGTGGGTAAAAAAGTGAATGAAACATTCGAATTAGCTCCTTCAAAAGTAGCTAAAGACAGCAAAGACATGGCGAGTTTATTGGGAGTTTCGGAAGAAATTGCGAATGAAATAACAAGTAACTTTAATTTTACAATCACCGAAATTAAAAAAATGGTTATGGCTGATTTGAATTCAGATCTTTATGCCAAACTATTTCAAGAAGGAGAGGTTGATTCTGAAGAATCTTTAAAAGCCCGTGTTAAGAAAGATATGGAACAAATGTTTTCCAAAGATTCAGATAAATTATTGACTCGTTCCGTTTTTAATACCATTATGGAAAAAACGGAGGTCGAATTTCCAAGTGATTTTTTGAAAAGATGGATTCGTATGACCAATGATAAGCCCGTAACAGAAGAAGATATTAACGCAGAATTTGATGCCTATTTGAAATCATTAAAATGGCAATTGATCCAAACGAAAATATTTAAAGACAATAACATCAAACTTGATCAAGCAGAAGTTATTGAATACACAAAAGACTTGCTGCGAGGCAATTATGCGCAATACGGAATTCCTGCGCCAGAAGATGCTGAGCTGAGTGAAACAGCGATTCGTCTACTACAGAATAAAGAACAAGCCAATGGAATCTACGACCAAATGGCAGAACAAAAACTTACTGACTTCTTTAAATCAATGGTGAGTTTAGTGGCCAAACCTGTTAGTTACGATGAATTTGTAGAGCTAGCCGGAAAATAACTAGTTATAGTGCGGATGTGGTATTATTTCCAACCGAGTACATTAATTTTTTTAGATTTTCCACTGGACATATAGTTGAGCTGCACATCTCGTATTATGCGATCTATTCCGTTTGATTTTATCGTTCGACTCGGAAAAACAGCAATTATTTCCCTAGCAGGAGAACCAAATTTAGACGTGAGTTGAACCATTGCTTTTTTTCGCTTTTCTGACATGGGTAAATTTTCAGGGATCAAGGTATACCCACCCTCATTATCCACCATTTCCATTAATAATTTCAAGTTTCCCCCTTGATAGTTCCATTGCCCAAATAGATGGCTATCCGTTAATTGACAAAATTCTATCATTTGAGTACGCAAACAATTACCCTTGGAAAGCAACCATGGATTTTGCTGCTGTAGCACATCCATACTCACCTCTTTTTTCTTTAGGCTCGGACAATAAATGAGAATTTCTTCTGTAAATAAAGGCACTGTTCTATATTTATTTGCCGCATGTGGACCAGCAAAAATTGCTACATCAATTTCATTTTTCTCCAACGCTTCCAATAATGAATTGGTCGTTAATTCTTCGATCGTTAAATTAATATCCCCCATGCTTTTTTTCCAAATTGAAAACATTTTTGGAATCAAATAGGCAGAAACAGTCGGAATCACACCCAGCCTAATCTCCTCTTTGTACTCACCTTTAAAGCGACTTTTTATTACTTTTAAGCGTTCGTTTTCCGTTAATATTTCACGAATAACTTCCAAAACCTCTAACCCAAAAGCAGTTAAATTAATCGGATTAACACTCCTATCGAATATAACGGCACCTAACAACTCTTCTGCCTTCTTTATTTGCATAGATAAAGTGGGTTGGGTAACAAAACAACGTTCACTAGCACGCTGGAAGTGCAACTCTTCACTTAGAATAAGAATATATTGCATTTGCTGAATGGATATCATATAAGTTAAATTTATGTAAATATAAATTTAATTGATAAAATCTAATAAGTTAATATATTAAATTTGTGGAGAATTATTCACTTAAAAAAAAAAACATGGCAACATTAGTAGGAAAAACATTTCCAGACATTACCGTTAAAGCAATCGACGAAATGGGCGATGCATTTATGATCAATGTATTAGATCAAGCACTTGAAAACAAGAAAAAAGTACTTCTTTTTTGGTACCCAAAGGATTTTACATTTGTTTGTCCAACAGAAATACATGCGTTTCAAGAAATTGCAGCAGAATTAGAAGAGCGAAATACCCTATTAATTGGTGCTTCTTGCGATACGGCTGAAGTGCATTTTGCTTGGTTAAATACAGCTAAAGACAACGGAGGAATTGAGGGGGTTAAATTCCCATTAATTGCAGATTCTACGCGTGTTTTAGCCTATGAGCTTGGCATTTTAGATTATGACATGTTCGACGAAGAAGATGAGTCAGACGGTGACAATGTTCCTTTCCGAGCAACCTATTTAATTGATGAGGAAGGTCAAGTTTTTCACGAGTCGGTGAATCATTTTCCAATTGGAAGAAACGTGCATGAATACATCCGTATGATTGATGCTTTTACACACGTTCAAAAGCATGGCGAAGTTTGTCCAGCTAATTGGGAAGAAGGAAAAGAAGCAATGAAAGCATCACGTGATGGAGTTGCTGATTACTTAAAAAACAACTAAGATGTTTCAGGAAATTACAGAAGACAACCTGGGACAATTATTAGCGGAAAACAAGAAGGTAATGGTGCAGTATGGAGCATCCTGGTGTGGTAACTGTAAAATAGTGAAACCTAAATTTAAGCGCTTGGCCGAAAGCAATGAAGACATTGCATTTTATTATGTAGATGCAGAGAAGTTGCCCAATTCAAGGAAATTTGCTAACGTGAGTAACTTACCCACTTTTGCCGCTTTTCTTAATGGAGAACTTGTCTCAGAAGCGCAGGGAAATAAAATAGAAACCATTCAAGAAGTACTAGATGCGATTACCAATAATTAAACATATAGTTTCATTTATCGAGGAAAACGATGAAGACTACGTAGTAGAAACCATGGAAACATTGGAAAATCTCATAGATGCGCCGGGCTTAAAGGACGAAGAACTCGATGTTATTGGAGAGTTACTTTCTAATTTTTCTGGGGCAATAGAAGTCCATAAAGAAATAAAAAATGGTACCCCTAAACGTGATGCGCTAAATAATTTCATGAAGCGCGTATCCGGATCGATTGATTAGATTATAGTAGAGGGTAGTTTGTTAGATACAAGCTACCTTCTTATCTATTATTATTTTACTACCCATTAATCTTGAATCAAGCGTTACCTAATAAATCAAAAAAGTAAATTAGTTTGATTCAATTCCATCTTTTGCTCTGTGTTTCTGAATCTGTCGAATACCAAAACGCCACATATAAATATCAAAAACCAAGAAGATTATTAGCAATAATATAGCGAGTAATGAATTGTTATTGTCCTTTGCAGACATATACATTAAAATAAAATCATACGTTCCGTGCAAAAGAATTGGAACGGACAAGCTTAAGAAGCGATGAACGGCGAGATCTTTACCGGACTCAAATTTTGATATTGACAGAAAATATCCCATCGGAATTGCGAAGAGCATGTGACCGGGAACTGATAGTATTGACCGTAATAAAGCAACACTTAGTCCACCTTCCATTACATATAAAATATTCTCCACCAAGGCAAAACCCATTGAAATAAAAACTGCATAGAGAATACCATCATAGTACTGATCAAAATCCTTCGCCTTTTTTATTATCCAATAAAAAATTAACCATTTTGCTAGCTCTTCAGGAATAGCTGCTGTAAAAAAAGCATCATAGAAAGAGGCAATTAATCCTGAGGGCATGGAGCTTGAGAAGTAACTTAAAGGATATGCAAGGGTCAGAGCAAGACCAATGGATAAAACACCACCAAAGAATGCTTTCAATATCATACTAATTGGTTCGCGCTTAAGATCGTATTGGTATATTATATACATAATCACTAAAGCAGGGGCTATGGAAGCAATCAATAAGGTCATCTTGTTATATTTAAATGAAAAATAAATATACAAAATTTATTGTTTATGGCTCTTTATTAGTGAATTATAAAAAAAAGATACTTCAATCTTCAACTATAAGCAAGCAATTCCATCTGATTTCCTTTGAAAATTGTTAATTTGGAGAGTAGAAAGAACATCAAAAACTAAATCGAAAATCCTATGGTAAATTAATATTCCGTTGACATCATAGATAAATAAAGAAGCTAATTTTACGTAAAATTTATTGGTATGAAAACTGTTTTATTCCTCTTCGCAACTAGCTTTTTTGCAAATTTATATGCTCAAACGAGTGTTTCACCTGTCGAATGCATTGCTCCATTCTACCATGGTGTTGCTTCTGGCGATCCATTAAGCGACCGCGTAATTATTTGGACACGCATCACGCCACAAGATTTTGGACAAACCCTCGTGGGAACCTATCACATGGCGACAGATGATCAATTCCAAAACATTGTAGCAACAGGAACTTATTCAACCGATTCCACGGTAGATTTCACCGTAAAAATTGATGTTGTTGGCTTACAACCTAACACGTTTTATTACTATGAATTTGAGCACAATGGGGCATATAGTTTGGTTGGGAGAACAAAAACGCTTCCCGTTGGAGATATCCAAAACATGCGCTTGGCTTGCGTTTCTTGTGCGAATTTAGAATCCGGCTATTTCAACGTCTACGATGCAATTGCAAATCGCAACGATGTCGATGCCGTTTTAATGTTGGGAGATTACATTTATGAATATGAAACAGGTGGCTTTGGCCCCAATGGTAACATTGACCGAATATGGGACCCCGCAGTTGAAATAGTAGACTTGAATGAATATCGTTTGCGCTACAACTCTTACCGTATGGATTACGCGCTGAGAAAACTGCACCAAAACTTCCCTTGGATTTGTATCTGGGATGACCATGAAACAGCCAACGATGCTTACAAAGATGGCGCTCAAAACCATCAAGTCAACGAAGGACCTTGGAATGTGCGAAAAGACAACGGAAAACGCGCTTATTTCGAATGGATTCCCATCCGTCCCAAAGCTCCTGGGAATCAACAAATATATCGGACTTTTGAATTAGGTAATTTAGCAAAAATAATCATGCTGGACACAAGATTAGAAGGCCGTGAAGTTCAGTTAAATGCGAATGACGCCAACTTCAGCGATACCTCAAGAACGCTTTTAGGGAATACCCAAATGACTTGGTTAAAAAACGAACTTAGCAGTACCACACAACCATGGAAAATCCTTGGGAACCAAGTAATGGTAGGTGCTGTAAATTTACTCGGGAGTCCTGTCAATACCGATAGTTGGGATGGCTATCCAGCAGAAAGACAACGACTTTTTAATCATTTAAGCAGCCAAAACATTGATAATACGGTGGTAGTTACCGGCGATATTCACACCAGCTGGGCATTGAATTTACAAAATGGAAACACCCCAGTAGGTGTTGAATTTGTAAGTCCAAGTGTAACATCACCTGGTGTTCCAATCAACCTTTCTGCTTTGATAACAGCACAAAATCCCCACATTAAATATGTTGAATTAACCAAAAAAGGATTCGTTTTGGTAGACATAGATACCAACCGTGTGCAAGGAGATTGGTACAACATCAGCACACTTGACCAAATGGATCCAACAAATAGCTGTGTAAAATCATACATTACCAACAACGGCAGCAACAGTTTAACCTTAGCCAATTCACCATCAATTGGCCATGGCCCTTTCCTTCAATCTTTAGCAGCCCCTTGCAGTCGCTTTGCGGGCATAAATTCACCCGACCTAGGAATTGTAGTAGGTGTTTACCCAAACCCTGCCAATCAACTAATCAAAATTCAAAGCTATGACTTGCCCATTGAATCCATAACCGTTTATGGCTCCAACGGTGAAATCATCAAAACGCCTTATTCGATTAATCCTTGGAGCAATGGAATGACCATTACATCCATTGACATCAGTACCTTGAAGGCGGGGAATTATTTTATCCGCATCAATAACGAAAATCAAAAGACTTGTGGATTAAAATCCATCCCATTCACTAAGTATTAAAACAGCTTGGATTTCAACTGTTGAAAAACGATTATCGGATTAAATTTACATGGCCCATTTCCACTACCTCAGCTCCATTCGCCACAAATGAAATTTTCCAAGTATAGGTGCCTTGAGGGCAAGCAAAACTATTAAATCCACCATCCCATCCTTCCCCAATGTTTTCTGTATAAAAAGCAACATCGCCCCATCGATTAAATAAGGAAAAGTTATAGGTAGATTGATCTAAGCCTGTACCCGAAAATACGGGTAAAAAAAGCTGATTGAACTCGTCATCGTTGGGTGTAAATGTGTTGGGTACATAAACACTAATTGAAGGAGTAATTTCAATCATCTTTATGGCAGTGTCAGCACAGTTAAATTGATTCTTAACAATTAACTGAATAAGCCGTTGGCCCGTTCCAAGGTATTCATGCACTGGATCTTGAAGGGATGATGTAGCTCCATCACTAAAATCCCATAACCAATCTACCACATCAACAGAAGAAGCATCGTTTAAGCTAATAAATGCCGTGTTTTCCTCTAGCAAAGAATCACTTATCATAAAGTCAGCATAAGGAAGTGGAAAAGCCTTACCAATCATTCCGATAGCTGAACTACACCCAAACTGATTGGTCACCTGCAATTCCAGCTCAAAGGGCGCTAAATCTTCCGGGGTATATTTTCCGTGCCAATCGTAATCGATACTCGTATCATTAAATGTCCACATGGCTGATAATGTTCCACCTTCATTGTTGTAAGAGTTATTGACAAAAGTATAAGATTCACCCAGGCAATGATTCTTAAATTCCATTTTCGGTATTGGTAATTGATGGACAATTATTACTTCTTGAATGGTATCATCGCAAAATTCCGATGTAACGATTAATTCAACCTCATTTATTCCCTGTTCATAATCGAAATCTGGAATAAAATCTACAGAGGACTGATTTCCATAATTCCATTCATACTCTTGCCCAAATTGGCTATCATTATACAAAGTGATATCTTCTCCCAAACACAATTCATCACTGTGAAAGGCTGCAATTGGTTGTCTCATTATTTCAAATGTTTGCTCATAACCTACTTCAGAACATTCTAAATAATTTGGAAGAAACGATAGCGTATAAAGCCCACTTTCTGTGGCGCTTATGCAAGGTGTTGTAGTAGATAAAACCGCTCCGTTGTAAGCCCATTGACACGATGCATCTATTCCTTCGGGTACACAAAGATCAAGGTCATCGCCGGTAAAACAAATTTGCGTTGGTGCGAAAACATTGACTGGACATTCCACATCTATGATCGTATAAATCCAATCTACATTATATAAACACCATACATTACTAAAAACCAGGGTGATATTTGTCCCTGCATAAGGCGTAAGATCTACGGTTACACTATGCCAATCAGAATAACTAACATTAAAAATAGATACCATGTCGCCAGCTACAGAAGGATTATACGCAAAGGCCGGCAAAGGCGTGGTTTGCAAACTTTGTATTCCAACCGGGCCACTGTTTTGCGCATAATAAGCTTCATAGGAAGGACACGGCAGTTTATATTGATTTTCGTCGTATATATTGAATTTAAATTTTGCTGCGGGAACAGCGGCGTGCGGAAAATTAAAGATATCAACCTTGAAGTGAAAGGTTATGAATGTCTTACCATCGAGAGGGACAGCATACGTTCTTGCTGCTTGTGAATTGAGACAATTATAATCCAAGTCATTACTAAGTTGCAAGGAGTAACCGCTTCCACCGTATACATTTGAATACCCGCTATAAGGGCTACTGCCACTATTTATTAAACTAACACAACCTGAAGTGGTCCATTGAGATGTGGTACCGTTATCAAAACTCCAATTCGCTAAATCGCAGTTTTCCAATTCTTTATTGGTGGAATTTTCCTTTCCCTTTTTTATGGATTCTTCAATAAGCATTTTGCGATCCAATTCCATCTGACTATTATTTTGATAAGCCCGATTATAAATACTATCAATTTGATGTTGGGTCATACCAGGCAGGATATGATCCAATAAATGTGTGGCTAAATCATGGTCATCTGATGCATTTTGCGCAGTTGTTTTGATAAAAAAAGACATAGCAATGACTGTACACAAAAGTGTTGTTTTCGGGCTCATAACGTGAAGTTTAAGTGATTATAGCTTTAAAACGTCTTACTTATTCAATGGTTGGTTAATGCGGGAATACATGACCAAGTATTCAATTTTGTCGAATATATGTAGCCAATGAAATAGTATTGGATTATAAACTACTTATTTATAAATGGGTTCTCGATCTAATAGAATAAAAGATGCTTTATTGAGACAATCTTCTTTCTAACTTTTTAATCGCTTTTTCATAAATGGATGCATCTTTAATATCTAAGAACAAGAAAATACTTATAAGCAAATTAATCCCAATTAAATAGCAGATAAACCAGGCTTCTTGAATTCCGAAATAGCATAAAAAAGAGCATGAGTAAGAAAACAAAGCGAAATAAAGTTTAGGCTGAAGATACCTTGTAAAATGACTTTTACATACTTCTAATTCGTTTATTAATTCTCTCTTTTCAAAAACATCCAAAGAATCAAAATAAGTTTCCAAATCCATTCCAGAAGGAATCGCATTTAGCATATCAGCTTTATTTTTCATATTTATAAAAAATTAAAATTTAGTTAAAACCATTACTGTATTTCAATCGTTGACAATCGCTACTAGAAAATATTGGCCATTATAGAAATATTCTTTACAATAAAACTGAACTGTCTTATCGAAATAACTATCTAGGTGATTATCCTGAATCATCTTAATTAAGCTTTGAGAGAAATTATTAAAGTTATAGTTTACCACTGATTCTTTCAAGTCCCATATTTGATGATACCTAACGGGAAATGTTTCGCTATTGTCGTCATTTATTCCTACGTGATTAAAAAAATGTATGTCACATGCTGTTACTAAGGAACTGTCCTCCGAAACATTTATTTTTAATGATGATTCCAGATTTCTCATGAATATATTACTCAACGGAATAAGTGGATTTTTTTGGATTTCAGCGGTCGTTGGTATTCGTCGAGGTTTCCAGTTCGCAAGTTCTTCCGCCGAAAAATGTCTGGGGGTATAAACAATATAATGGGATCCGTCTTCCAAGACTTTTTCTTCTGAAAATTGTGCTTGAGTTGTAATAGCTATTAAGCTAAAGAACATTAAAATTTGATTTTTCATTTTTAGAGTTTTTAAATTAATTAGTAAAAAGTATTGATTAAAAGAATTCAACTTGCCGAAGCAAGTTGAATTTTAATGTGATCAAATAATTCATTAATTATATAATCATTAAGAGTTTGATATCTTTTATTATTTCGAGACTTTAAAAAGACTTGTTTAATATTTTCATTAGACTTAATAATCTCCAACGTATTAAAAGAATTTTTATAATACCCAGTTATAATAATAATCCCAGGGCGAGACGGAAGTGAATCAATAATATCTTGATATAAAAGCCTTGTTGCAGCAGCATCTTTTTCTAAGGAAAAAGTTTTTCCAGATTTGTTTTTGTTTGAAACTCCAGTTTGAATTCGTTTGTTTAAAATTTTAAACAATCTTTCAGTCCCAACGATTGGCTTAATTTTCATTTTACTTTCCATTTTACTTTTCATTTTATATAGGGTTTAGGGGGTTACAAATTATTAAATCCGAATTATAAGAATGTGTGACAGCTTTGTATTTTATTTTTTATTTCTCCTCAAAAAAAAAGGCATAATTTTCCTGTTATCCTTTTTTAAGAATTTAAATTTTTATAACAAAAAAATTAATTTGTTTAAGGGTATTAAGATTGAGTAATCATATAATCAAACCTACTTATTAGAAACGGATAAAAAAAATGATTTTCAAGAATCGAGCGTAATTTATAAGTTTTAGAGCCACAAAACATCTTAACAGATCAAAATAGTTGGGGATTTACACCTTTTACTACTTGTTTACGGGACATCAAACAAGAAATAACAATTTCATTGAAAATATTTTCTGTGCTTTACTATTTATTATGGAATTGGTTCTGCCATTTAGCTACGCAACTTTCACCAAAGGAAATGCTACATCTTTGACATAAGAAAACCTTGATGTTCTAGAATTTAAAATTTTCTTTGTTTTTCTTATATCCGATTTTTCTTTTTTTATGTAATTATTATCAATAGAGTGTATAATTACTAATTCTTCGTCTCCTGTTAATTTATCAACTAATGTTATATGGACATATTGTTTAATATCAATAAATTCTTGACCTACTTCAAATAGTTCAATAGCTTCACATGGAATCGGAGTTTCGGTAGCAACAAAATATTTATCATCACCCATGTATTCTTTTGGACCATCTTTCATATTGGGATCGATGTACCAATCCGCCTCAAAACAATGAGTATCAATGCGCCAAAAATCATATTTCAGTAAATTCTCTGAATTATAAAGTCCATCAAATGTTTCTAAACAAAATGGATACATAAATTTGATGTTAGCAGATTGATTGTTAGCAAAGATGCAATTATGTTCGCTAAGATCTATTTGTAAGCCACCGTCCAGAATAGACGCTCGATTTGCAGGGGAAGCAAGGTGCCAAACATATCTTTCGGGAATGATTTTTTCAATTCCAGGGACGTCTTCTAAATGTTCGTAAATCATAGTTTATTTTTTAAAATTAAAATCTAAATGCTTCGCGAATCATTACCAAGTATTCGCACTTTTCATATTCCTCTTTTTGAATGAAATAACGAATCAGTTCATCCATGAAAAATGTATCCTTATACATCGGATGCAATCCTGCAGTGGAGATAGCTTGCTCTTTAATATGGACGAACATTAAATTCGCTCCCTGGTCAAAAATTGATTGTATAAGTTGCTGTGACATAAATCAAGGTATTATATAATGTGAAGCATCTAATTTAGTTTTCCAAACAAAAAAGGCAATCGCTTTTTCGCCTATAAGATTTTTGATCTGAACTTTATCTAAATATGATTCTCCAACAAGTTCCATTTCTTCCATTTTGTAATAATCTACTTGAGAAGTATCGATGCCTTGCAGTACATCTTTAATCTCCTTTGGAAAATTATAGGCTATTGAATACGAAAATTTCAACGTTGGCACTCCGGTATAAAAACATACATCATAAGACAAATTTGCGATGAATGGTTTTATCGTTCGAAACGAAATTGACAATTCTAAACTTTTATTTCTCCCCAACATTCTTGCGCCAATCCTCTCCTTCTCGTTGGCATAACTTGCCCATTCAGAAAACCAGGTATTCAAATTAATTTGTAAGTGTTCCATTTTCTCTAGTCTGTTCATAGCTTCGATTTTATATTAAATTAATAATTGAATGGTGGGAAAGAGAATACACAAATCCTCTTTCCCATAACTAAATCTTACTTTATTTCCTTCAAATACTCCTCTCTCAAATCCATCAAAATCTTTCCCATCATATTATTTCCATCCCCTTCGCTCTCACTCAACTTTTTCGCACCCCAAAACTTGTGTCTCTCCCCATTTCTATTACCTATATCTTCATAAATAAAAGCATCCTTTGTATTCATTAACTGTCTTTTTAATTGAGGGTGCGCATCAAATTTCATCTTCACACACTTTCTCATATTTTCAACATCCAATTCTGACATAGGAACAACCACCATTTGATCCTTGTATTTTTTTGACTTCATTTTTGCACCCATAGGACTTTTTTCAACCCTTATCATTTCCTTTATACTATCAATATTATAGCGCATACTTTGAAACAATGCCTCACTTGTGAGCCAAACTTTTCCATTATACTTTATGGGATAGGGAGCCATATTTCCCATCCAGCCATACTCTTCTGCCACTTTTTTAAACCAAACATTTTTCATCTTATAAATTTTAAGGGGTTATATAGGTAAAAGCATAGCACACGACAATTTGTGACAAAAAAAAATCCTTAAGGACTACAGAATTTTAGATTTTTTAATTTAAACACTTGATAAACAATAAATTATTGTTTATTTCAGACATGAAAAAGATATGAAAAGAGGAATCTAAAAAAAGAATAGATCACAATAAACAGAGCCACTATCGATATTAAAAATTGGTAGTGATTTTTTATTTTATATCTTAGTCTCTTTTTTTTCTTGCTAAAGTAGATTCGATCTGAAAGTATAAATCTCCGATCATCTTCAGTAACATGTAATGAATCTGACTCAAATTCAGGATTAATCCCATCCTCAATCAAACCCATTTGAAAACATCTTTCCTCCAGCATACATTCTTCTAATATTTCGTCTATAAGATAAATTATAGTATAATGTTCAAAGCATACAATTAGTGATAGTATTGGAATTATAAAGAATGTTGGTAATGCTATCTCTATTAAAGAAGCAAGAATAATAGTTGATATAGTAAAGGTAAAAGGAATACCAGGAGGCACCGGTATTTTACCAAACATGTAACACATAGCTTTATTCCTGTTTAATTTTTCTAAATAATAGCTATAGCCTTCCATGTATTTTCTTATTTAATAAGATCAGTTCATTTATATAATTGCTTTCGCTGAATTAGCGAGTAAAATACCTCTAACTTTCATCAATATCTCCCCCATCATATTAGTTCCTTTATCTTTAATTGGCATTATGGGATTTTTAGAATCACGGTATGCACCCCAAAATAAAGCACTTACTCCTTTTCGATTACTTGCATCTTCATAAATAGGGTGACTTCCAGTTGCCATTAGCAAACGTGCTAAATTTGGGTGTTGTTGAAATTTCAATAAAACGCATGCCTCCATATTTGCAATATCTTGTGGAGACATTGGAAAAGTAGTATAATATGCACGATGTCTTTTCGCTATCATTTTTGCAGCCATTGGACTTTTTTGTTGTCTAATTTTATGTTTAATAATAAAATCAGTATAACGCATCGATTGAAATAATGCTTCAACGGTTAGCCAAACCTCACCATTATGTTTAATAGGATAGGGAGCCATATTTCCCATCCAACCGTTAGGTTCTTTTATTTTTCCAAACCAGAGAGACATATTGAATTAAAAATATTAAAATTATTTTGTCAAATTCCAGCTATGCCCATTAAATTACTACAAGGAGCTAATAAATATCTTCTTCCACAGACTCTCAAATATTTTGAGCTATCCTTGACTGGTATTAAACGAGGTGAATTAATTGGACCGGCAGGATATAATATTATTCCATTTGCTGCAAGCCAAAGTGTAATATTAGCAACACAACTAGCATCATATAAAATGATTTCACCAAAACTTTTCATAGCAAAAGAGATCGATATTTCCTCATGTAAACAACATTTAATCGAAGTTAATGTGTTTATTATATTATGGGGATATGGAGATGTTCCTCCAAATGCACTGATACAAGCATTTCTATATCTTACAGTTGTCCTTCTTCCCGAGTAACTAATATTGTATGGAAAAAGATCTAATAATAAGAACCCTTTTTGTGCGCAAGCCTTCAAAAATGAAATTGTATCCGGAAATGCAATTCCTGGAAACAATGTGTTTTTAATCGCGCTTGTCCATGCTTGTCCCACTGTTGGATTACCTGTTCCTGCATTCCATCTTAAAGGAGATGGATTATAAAAATAATTTAGATAAGTTGGAGGAGGAGCTTCACCAATTAATATTTTTTTTATTCTTGGTTTGCAAGAACCCTCATTTTGAAAAGCTTTATCTATTTCTTCTCTATTTATCTCAATAGGATAATCTCCTTCAGCATTTTTTATACATAGAAAGTATAAATAACGCAAATAATCAATATCGTACGTAGATGGAAATGTTGCTGGTGTTGCTAATGGAACACGACCGTTAAAAAACCCTCTTGGCTGTCCAATGGGATAGTTATAATCTGTTATATTCATTTTTTTATGGTTTTAAAATTATTTTTATTCTTCACTATTTAAAAACAAATCGACAATTTCTACACGCTTAGGATCGAAAGTAATAAATGACATGGTATCTCTTAATCCATTATTTCCTTTTAAAAAATTCCTAATTCTAGAAAGTATTTGCCTGACATTGTCTCTTGATATTCCTATTTTTTCTGCTTCAAGGTAAAGTTCTTCCTTGAATTCAAAGAAGGATTCATGTTCATTTGGACAAAGTATGATAATCAATTGAATAACTTGATTATGAGTCTTGGGGAAGTTTAGATTATTAACATCTCTCGAAAAATCAACTAATTTTCCCTTAAAATCTTTTAAATCAAAATCTGGAATTTCATCAATTGATTTTATTTCTTCTACAGAAGCATAATTAACCTTAATTCCTCTGTAGCCCTTGTTTATTGAATTTTTAACTATTTTCCATAGGTAGCCGCCCGGATTTGCTAAATAACGTGGATAATCATTTTTTACCATTGCAAAGTCATGCAAACAAAAAGTCATATCATCCAAATCAAATCTACTAGATCGACACAAGGCCTTCAAATTGGATAAAGAAACTGCTGGATTTAAAATCTCAGGAAAAAGTTGGGTAAAATCTTTAGTAGTCATGAAACGAAGCTAACTATATTAATTAGTTAAAAAAAATGATTTTTGAAAATAAGCTAATGAACTATTAATTAATGGCATAACCGATCGCTTTGGTAGTTTTTTTTAGCATTCCTCCTCTTACAACTAAGGCATCAAGATCTTTAGAGGACAAAAGCCTAATGCGCTGAATTAAATGAATTTTTTGTTCGATGTTTTTCAATTCAGCAATGGTAAATGAACTATTAGTTAGCAGTTCAAGCTGTTCTAGATTTAATAAATGATACATGCTACTTGATTCTAAATAATTGGATCTAGCCTTTACATCTGGCGCATGAATTTCTGTTATATATAAAAATCGACGGTGAAAAGCGGTGTCAATATTGCCCAAAAGATTGGTGGTTGCAATCAATATCCCGTTAAATTTCTCCAGTTGTTCTAATAGTTCTGTTTGGGCTTGATTCGCAAATGAATCATTACTTGTATTTACGCTCACTCTTTTATTCATCAAACCATCTGCCTCATTTATTAATAAAATAATTGGGACTTTTGATTTTTTCCATGCTTCATGATACGCATTGAAAACACGACGAATATTTTTTTCTGTTTCACCAATCCATTTAGACTGTATTTGTGGGAAATTTAGCTGATACAAAGTGCCATTTACATTTTTTGCAACTTGTTTTGCAAATTCTGTTTTTCCAGTTCCAGGAGCGCCATATAATAGCAAACTTAGATTTTCATCTTTGTTTATTTTTTGGGACAAAGCACAAAAATCATTAAACGTGGTTTGAATTTCTTCAGGATATTTAAGATTTACTCCCGCCAAATCTTTCTGATTAATAATCTCGAAAAGCGTATCATTGGAAGGAGATTTCGACTCACTAGTTGGCGACAAATTACCAATAAGCGACAATGTTTTTTTAGTGATGCTTGTTCGAATAGAAACACCATCTTGATCTAGTTGTAAACGAATTAAATCTTGTTCAATTAGTTTATTATTTTCATCGGAAAGTAATAAGCTAAAATGAATTAATTCTTCTGCCCTCAATTGCATATCATTGAGAAAAACGGGGTGTTGCCCCATTAAAAAACCATTGATCGTTTTGAATAAAATTTTGATTTCAGGTGTTGGTAGTTTTAATTTTTCAATTTCTTTACAAATTCCATATTCTGAAAAAACACTATCTGTAATCTTTTCAAAGTCAAGCCAGGAAATCGTGTTAGAAATTTCTTTAGTATAAAGTTCAAATAATTCGATGCAATTTGAAATACTTAAGTCCTTAGATTTCAATTCAGAATTAGCCAATCTAATAGTAAAGACGTATGGAAATCTGCTATTTTTTGAAAGTTCAATCTCATTAGAAAGAATCAACTCGAAAAGGCATTTAATCGATTTTTGATCATTCTGTTTCAATATTTTTTCATCAATTAATTGGCTAAAAGTTATTTCAGACTGCAATGATTTCTGTTTCGTTGTTAGATATTGAACAAAAATGTTTTTTGGTTCAGTTTCGACTTTATTTTTCATTCGGTTTGATTATTTCTTTAATTAACAATTACACCTTATTGTAAAGGCTCGAATTCATAATCCATCACTTAACTGATTTGTGACAATTTTCTTCAATAATTATTTTGTCACATAATGAAGTGAAATGGATTATGTAAGTAAAATCTATTCATTCACTTTAAAAAACAGAAATTATGAAAAATCATTTTTTATTTATGGCATTATTGATTGGAATTATTGCCCCGATCTATGCTCAAAAAGCAGTTGTCTTCAATGTTGAGAAATTTGAAAAGGCATTGGTGGAACAAATGGAAATCACCTTCCCTGGAATGACATTAGATACAAGCTTAAATTTTGCAACAAGCGCAACAAGTCAAGCTGAAGCTGGGTATCCTGAATGCTATGGGACGAAAAAAGGAGGCATGGTTAATACTAAAAATAAGGAAGAATACGAAGCCAAAGCTTTGGTGGCCGCTTACAAAGTATACCTTACTAATACATTGCATTTTGATGAGAAAGCATTAAAAAGATGCGGATTCACTGAGTTTTGTGCGACTGCCACCGCACAGTATGGCGGTTTAGTTAGATATGGATTTGTTATTGACAATAATATCACGAGAGAGTCAATTATGCACTAAGTAATTCCCAGCAAAGAATGAAAAATGAAAATGATGTAAAAACAAAAACGAGAATGACGCTCTCGCTCTCATTCTCGTTTTGTTTTGTTTTGTTTTGTTTTGTTTTGTGGTACCTCCAGGAATCGAACCAGGGACACAAGGATTTTCAGTCCTTTGCTCTACCAACTGAGCTAAGGTACCAGCCTAATTGTGGGTGCGAATTTACGACTTTTTTATATTTTATCAAGTGAAATTTAGGATATTCTTTCATTTTATCATAAAATCAAGGCTGATTGGACGTATCTTTGTAAAACGATGAATGAAATCATACAGTGTATTGATGCCGGAAATACGGCGATTAAACTCGGCGTTTTTAAGCAAAATGAACTTCAAGAAATACAACGATTTGATTCATTTGAAACGCTTTCTACTAATCTTTCATCCGAGCATCCAATCGTATTGGCATCTGTTCGAGCTGATGATTTTGCTCAGAAGTTAAGGAATCAATATGCTATTTATGAAATAAGCACTCAATCTTCACTTCCTTTTGCAAATAGTTACCAAGGAAATCTTGGGGCAGATCGCCTCTGTAATGTTTCGGGTATGTATTCCGCTTTGAACAAGAAGGATAATATAGGTGGGGGGCTCGCCATCGATATTGGTACTTGCGTGAAATTTGACTACCTAAATTCCGAATTTATTTACTTGGGGGGCTCCATTTCTCCAGGAATAAAGATAAAACTAAGATCATTGAATGATTATACGGCTCTTTTACCTTTG
>Ga0214919_10003956_pt1 | contig 21941 bp, 19 predicted proteins | sample LL1503_MetaG_FD_177994 | JGI IMG/M metagenome (GOLD analysis project Ga0214919, IMG submission 177994) | Freshwater microbial communities from Lake Lanier, Atlanta, Georgia, United States - LL-1503 | ecosystem: Environmental > Aquatic > Freshwater > Lake | place: USA: Georgia | collected... | reverse complement strand
TGGAAGGAGTGGTTTAATGCCGATTTATGTAGATTTTGAAAAGCAAAGAAATAGCAAGGGGCTGACTATGGCCCAACTCGCTGATGAAGTTGGAATAACACAAGCTAACCTCTTTGTTCTCAAAAGTAACCGTGCCAGAGCAATTCGTTTCTCAACCCTTGAAGCACTCTGTGTAGCGCTAGATTGCCAGCCTGGCGACATACTCAAGTGTGAAGCTGAAGCGAGTGAGTGAACTCCGCACCTACCCAGCTTTTAAGATTGGCGCAGGATTTGGGAACCGTCGTTTATCAGAAGGGCGGCCATGTGAATGTTTAGGTGGGCGGAGGATAGGGGACTCCGTCGCTTGCTAGTTGTTTGTAACAATGTGCGACTTCCGAGCGCGAAACGGTGACTGACTCACGGCAACTGCGCTCGGCTCCTCAAATCATGTTCCCTCCGCCAATGCAAAAGGCACCTAACAAGTTAGGTGCCTTTAATGCTGGCGGAGGATGGGGGATTTGAACCCCTGACTATATGACTCATGTGCATTTCCGAGCCTATATTTGGGTTATGGATCCCACAATCTCTATTGAAGACCCCCGTACGCCTGATGTTATGCGTCTTCTGCGTACCCACTTAGATTTCTGTCACTCTGTTACCCCACCGGAAGGCGTGTTCGCTCTTGATGTCGAAGAGCTTAGACGTCCAGGAACAACCATATTTGGCATCAGAAATGCAAGAGTGCTTATGGGAACTTGTGCCCTCAAAATTATTGATGCCCAACATGCCGAGTTGAAATCCATGCACGTACTCCAAGTAGAACGGGGTCAGGGATTAGGGTCACGCTTGTTGTCGCACGTTTTGGACTATGCCGAAGCAGGGAACATCACTCGTGTCAGTCTAGAAACCGGGCATCAGGAACCTTTTGCCGCAGCGAGGGAATTGTATGCAAGGACCGGTTTTCGAATGTCGGGCCCGTTTGCCGATTATCCGGAAAGTCCTTACAGCGTGTTTATGACCATGGATCTTCCACGCTAAAAGTAAACGGCACCTTTCGGTGCAGAGTTAATGCTGGCGGAGGATAGGGGAACCGTCGTCTATCAGAATGGCGGCCATGTGAATGTTTAGGTGGGCGGAGGATAGGGGAACCGTCGTTCCGTTCCATCGCTTTGTAGCGCAAAAGTGAATCTAGTAACTGAGCGACTTCCGAGCGCAAAGCGGTTGCTGGCTCATGGTAACTGCGCTCGGCTCCCAAATCTCTGTCCCTCCTCTCGAAATGAAAAAGGTGTCCCACTGGGACACCTTTATTTCACGAGCGGAGGATAGGGGACTCCGTCGCTTGCTTCGCAAGCTCCTCCTCAAATCATGTTCCCTCCGCCAATGCAAAAGGCACCTAACAAGTTAGGTGCCTTTAATGCTGGCGGAGGATAGGGGATTTGAACCCCTGAGGGCTTGCACCCAACTCGCTTTCCAAGCGAGCGCCATAGGCCACTAGGCGAATCCTCCAGCGACGAGGTTACCGCCAAACGGGGGTAAATTGCGAACTCGTATAACCGCATAGACTTATTGCAGCCCCTCATGTGGCATTACCCTGTGAACCTCCCCAGGGCCGGAAGGCAGCAAGGATAAGCGGGCTCTAATGGGTGCATGAGGGGTCCTTTAACTTCTAACCGTCAGACATAGCGGGTACTCTAAACGGTATGTCCCTTGCTTTGTACCGCAAATACCGTCCCGGTTCCTTTGCACAAGTAATTGGACAAGAGCATGTCACTGGTCCGCTCACTCGCGCATTAGATACCAACCGCATCCATCACGCATACCTTTTCACTGGCCCGCGCGGTTGTGGCAAAACCTCATCAGCGCGAATCATGGCTCGTTCCATGAACTGCGCACAAGGTCCAACTTCAACACCATGTGGTGTTTGTCAGTCATGTGTCGATCTTGCACCTAATGGTCCGGGTTCAATCGATGTAATTGAAATCGACGCAGCAACTTATCGCGGTATCGATGATGCAAAAGAATTACGCGAGCGCGCAATTTATGCGCCAGTAAATTCCACCTACAAGATTTACATAATCGATGAGGCGCATCAGCTAACCCGCGATGCGTTCAATGTGCTACTGAAACTAGTTGAAGAACCGCCACCACATTTGCGTTTCATTTTTGCTACAACTGAGCCAGACAAAATCATCCCAACTCTTCGCTCGCGTACACATCATTACCCATTCCGATTAGTGTCAGCCAAAGTTCTACAAGAACATTTGCAAGGTCTTTGCGAAAGTGAAGGCATCAAAGCTGAACCTGCCGCAGTTGCGCTAGTCGCTCGTGCAGGCGCTGGCTCTGTTCGCGATTCACAATCAGTGCTTGGCCAGGTTATTGCGGGCGCTGGACCTGAAGGCGTTACTTATGCTGAAACTGTTTCGCAGTTAGGTTTCACGGACGAAACACTTTTAACTCGAGTTGTTGATGCTGTTGCAACTGGAAATGGCTCTGAAATTTTCACGCTCATCGACGAAGTTGTTTCATCCGGTCACGAACCTCGTAGGTTTGCGACAGATTTACTCGAACGTTTGCGCGATATGGTTATCGTCACGCAAATTGCAGATGCCACAACTTCTGGCCTATTTGATTTACCACAAGAACAGATTGAAGACATCGCACGCCAAGCAGCTCTGTTCACACCTGCACAGCTAGTTCGGGTTGCCGATCTAGTCAGCGCGGGCTTGAGTGAATTACGCGGCGCTGCAGCGCCAAGGTTGCAACTCGAACTTTTGGCAGCTCGCTTAATAACTGATGAAGTAACTACAGATTTAACAGCCCGCGTAGCACGCCTTGAACAAGGTGGCGTTGTTCCATCCGTTCGCCCAAGTGTTGTAAAAGCCCGTCAGCAAGAGGCCGCAGCAGCTGAATCATCAGCACCAACTCAGGCATCAGTAGTTGCACCGACTCCAGTTGAAGAACCGGTTGCAGCGCAGCAGCAGGCACCACAAATTATTGCTTCACCGCCATCTCGACCAACACCTACTTCCCGTAAAGCTCCTGCTCCAGTAAAACCATCGCAAGTTAAAGCCAGTGCGCCAGAACCAGCAGCGCCTGAACAGACTCAAGATTCTGTGGTAGCTACTAGTTCGGCAGTCACAATTGAACTCATCGATGCGAATTGGCCAAATATTTTGCAAGACATCAGTTCGGCACGCAAAGTCGCTGGCCTTGTCATGATTGGCACTAAGCCACTTTCGCTAACGGCTGATGGAATGCTCGCAGTTGGTTTTCCAAATGATGGTGCCTGCAAAAACTTTGTAAGCTCACCAACAGTTGCACTACTGCAGAGCGCAATCAAGAAATTTGTCGGCGCTAATTTGCGGATTGATGCATTCGTAGATCCAAGTTTGAGTCAGCGCGTTGCTAAGGCATCACCAGAGATTGTTGTTGAAGCTGAATCTGATTCAGACGAAGTAACAAATCCAGCTAGTGCAATAGACATCGTTACCAGCATGCTCGGTGGTCAAGTAATTAGCGATAGCGCCAACGATTCATGAGCAGTTTGTACGAAGGAATTGTTCAAGACTTAATTGACGAATTTGCAAAACTTCCTGGCGTCGGCCCTAAAGGTGCGTCACGTATCGCCTTCCATTTGTTGCACACCGATCGTGAAGAAATTGATCGGCTCGCAACAGTGTTAAGTGAAGTGCGGGAAAAAGCTCGTTTCTGCTCAGTCTGCTTCAATGTCGCTCAAGATGAACTATGTCGAATCTGTGCCGATACTCGACGCGACCTAACTGTCCTATGTGTAGTTGAAGAACCGAAAGATGTACTTGCCATCGAACGTACTCGTGAATTCCGTGGCCGCTATCACGTTCTTGGTGGTGCGATTAGTCCACTCGATGGAATTGGACCCGACGACTTACAAATTAGCGAACTAGTAACCCGGCTAGCCGACAAGGGAATTACCGAACTAATTTTGGCCACCAACCCCAACCTGCAAGGCGAGGCAACAGCAACCTATTTGAATCGCCTGATTTCGCCGCTAGGGATCAAAGTCACTCGACTTGCCAGTGGACTTCCAGTGGGTGGCGATTTGGAATATGCAGACGAAGCCACGCTTGGGCGCGCTTTGGCTGGCCGTCGTCAAGTCAGTAACTAGTCCTGCGATAAACCTTTGCCCAATAGGGGTGAAACAGGCTTTGGATTTTTAATTTAGACTTATGAACTATGGGTTTAATTGTTGCCAAGTTTGGTGGATCGTCAGTCGCTGACGCCGCCAGCATTTTGCGGGTAGCAAAACGTGTGGTTGATGCCAAAAAAGCCGGCAATCAAGTAGTTGTAGTTGTTTCAGCAATGGGCGACACCACGGACGAACTCTTAGATTTAGCGCAACAAGTTTCGCCAAACCCACCAGGGCGCGAACTCGATATGTTGCTAACGGCCGGCGAGCGCATCTCAATGGCTGTGTTGGCAATGGCAATAAGCGACCTAGGTGTAGAGGCTCGTTCTTACACTGGCTCCCAAGCTGGCCTAATTACGGATTCCACTCACGGTAAAGCTCGAATCATTGATGTGTCACCAAGCCGAATCCAAGAAGCGCTAGATCAAGGCGCAATTCCGATTGTGGCTGGCTTCCAAGGTGTCTCACTTGATACCAAAGACATCACCACACTTGGTCGGGGTGGATCTGACACCACAGCAGTTGCACTTGCTGCTGCACTTAACGCCGACGTTTGTGAAATTTATACCGATGTTGACGGAATTTTTTCGGCTGACCCGCGCATCGCACCTAAAGCGAGGCAAGTTCCGCGCATTACGTATGACGAGATGATGGAACTTGCCGCTGCCGGGGCCAAAGTCCTTCACCTGCGTTGTGTTGAATACGCGAAACGCTTTGATGTACCACTTCATGTTCGCTCTTCGTTTTCCGACAAAGAAGGCACTTTCGTAATTGCCGACCTCGACGACCAATCCAAGATAGAAAATCTGTCCACCCAAGGAGTTGTGATGGAACAACCAATAATCGCTGGTGTAGCACACGATCTAAGTGATGCAAAAGTAACTGTTATCGCAGTTCCAGATAAGCCGGGTACCGCAGCTGCCATCTTCCAGGCAGTGGCAGATGCGGGCATCAACATGGACATGATTGTTCAGAACGTAAGTAGTCATGGCACCGCAAAAACTGATGTCACGTTCACAGTTCCGCGTGCCGATGTCGGTAAGGCCGAATCTTCACTGCGCGCTGTGCAAAACGAAATTGGTTTCGAAGATATTGAAGCCGATGAGAACATTGCCAAGATTTCGCTAGTCGGCGCTGGCATGCGTTCACATCCTGGTGTTTCAGCAACATTCTTCAAAGCGATCGCTGATGCTGGCGTTAACGTTGAAATGATTTCAACATCAGAAATTCGAATCTCAGTTGTAACGCGCGCAGATGATGCTCAAACTACAGTGCAGGCAGTGCACACTGCGTTTGGCCTTGACGCTGATGGTGAAGCAGTTGTGTACGCAGGAACAGGGCGATAGACGTGTCAAAAAAACCTACTCTTGCTGTGGTTGGCGCAACAGGCGCAGTCGGTACAGTGATGCTTGGCATTCTTAGCGAACGCGAAGATGTTTGGGGTGAAATTCGCTTACTTGCCTCAGCTCGTTCAGCCGGGAAAGTTTTACAGGTACGTGGCCAAGATGTAGTTGTTCAGGAACTTACTGAAGAGGCATTCGATGGTGTAGATGTAGCAATGTTCGATGTGCCTGATGAAATCTCCGAAAAGTGGGCGCCAATTGCCGCGGCTCGCGGGGTTGTTGCAGTTGATAACAGCGGCGCGTTCCGAATGGATTCAGATGTTCCATTAGTTGTCCCAGAAGTAAATGCTGAACAGGCACGCAATCGTCCGCGTGGAATTATCAGCAATCCAAACTGCACAACCTTGTCCATGATTGTTGTTGTTGGCGCATTGCATCGCGAGTTTGGCATTAAGGAACTTGTTGTTTCTTCATACCAAGCTGCATCAGGCGCAGGGCAAGCGGGCATTGATGGCTTGCAGACACAATTAAGCGCGGTTGCGGGTAAAGATTTGGGTTCAGAAACCGGCGATGTCCGCTCTGCAGTTACAGACTCGTCGCCATTCCCGGCTCCACTGGCTATGAATGTTGTGCCGTGGGCAGGTTCGCTAAAGGAAGATGGCTACACCAGTGAAGAACTCAAGGTGCGCAATGAGTCGCGCAAAATTCTTGGCATCCCAGATTTAAAAGTTCACGCTACTTGTGTGCGTGTTCCGGTTGTAACTACTCACTCACTTGCGGTGCATGCAGTTTTTGAAAAGCCACTAACTGCGCAAGCGGTGCGGGCACTTCTAGAAGCAGCTGAAGGCGTTCTAGTTGTTGACGATCCAGAGAATCTGGTATTCCCAACACCGATTGATGTGGTTGGCACAGATCCAACAGTGGTTGGTCGCATTCGGGTGTCTTCTGAATATCCAAATGAGATGGACTTCTTTGTTTGTGGTGACAATCTTCGTAAAGGTGCTGCTTTGAATACTGCGCAGATTGCCGAAGTAGTTGCTAAAGAATTTAGTTCTTAGCTTTCAGAGTTAACAGCGTTGCCTCAGGTCGGCAAGCAAATCGAATTGGTGTAAACGGCGAAGTGCCTACTCCAGCAGAAACATGGATTGGCATTTTGTTTGGCCCAAATGCCGAAAGGCCCTTGGCTTGATTAGTTGGCAAATCACAATTGGTAACTAGTGCGCCATAAAACGGAATACAAACTTGTCCGCCATGAGTGTGACCAGCTAAAACCAGATCAGCTTTGTCGTCGGAAAAACTCTGAAGCACGCGTTGGTATGGTGCGTGGGTTACGCCAAGGGCAAAGGCGTTTTCGCTGAAATCGCCAGCCACCTTCGCGTAATCGTCCTTCTTGATGTGTGGATCATCTGTTCCACGCGCATGAATTGCAATCTCATTGATTACAAACTGTGTTTGCTTATTGTTTAGGTCGTGCCAACCAGCATCGGTTAACTGCTCTATCAAGTCGGCAGTCGGTAATCGAACATCAGTCGTCGTACCTCGCCGATCCTTGCTGAAGTAAATGAATGGGTTCTTCATAAACGGGGCGAAGTAATCGTTGCTACCAAGTACAAAAGCGCCGGGTAAATCCAATAGTTCTCCGAGTGCTTCCACTAAAGCAGGCACCGCAAGTTGGTGAGCTAAAAAGTCACCCGTGCCAACAACTAGGTCTGGCTGCAATTCAACTAGGGACCTAACCCACTTAATTTTGCGAGTTTGACCTGGGGTGATGTGGAGGTCGGAAATGTGCAAAACCCTTAGGTCAGCTGATCCTTTTGGCAACACTGCTGCGGTCACTTGCCTTGTCGTGAATGCCTGCGCCTCAACCAGACTGTAGCCAAGAGTTGCAGTGCCAAGGCCAGCAATACCTTCTAGGGCCCCAACAACAGCGTTCATAGGTAAAGCATGGCATGGATTAGCCAATTTCTCTGCGCCTATTTTCAGTCGTAGGCTAGAGCATTATCGGATTCGGGTTAGGAGGCGCCAAACATGGTCGCTGAGAATAACCCTAAAAACGATTCGCCGTTAGATCCGCTCACTTCACCATCATGGATGTTAGAAGATGACGATGACATCTTGCTAGCACCACCACTTGAAGAGTTCTTCACAGATGTTGCGGCTGCTAGATCTCCTGGGCCATTAGCCCCTCCGCCAAAAATCGACGACATCATTACTGGTGGATACACAGGATGGGTGCCGATTATTCGCGCCGGTGAATCTTTAGCACAAGCAGAAGAGCGGGCCCAGCAAGCCAAAATAGTAAATGCAGAAATTGATGTAGTTGTAGAAGTAACTGAAGTCGAAGTTACGAACGGTAGTGATTCAGTTTCGCCCGAACAAGAATCTGTAATTTATGCCAGTTCGCCAATTGTTGATGACCCTGATTTAGTTTCATCACCATCGCAGGCGCTAGACCAAGCCCGTAAACGCATTGCTGCAATGCGCGCAAGTTTGCAACTTAATTTGAATCAAGTTGCTGAAAGTTTTGCACACCCCATCTTTACTCCGCCAACAACTGTTGCAACACCTGTCGAACAAGCACCAGTTACACAGCAGTCGGCACCTCCGATTGTTCAATCTTTTGCACCAAATTTTTCGGCAGAAGAACCTGGTCTTGATACCGTCGACGTAACAACATCATCTACTCCTACACAAGGGACACCAGCATCGAGTTCGACATCTGCATCCGATACGGACATCCCATTTGAAAGCCCGCAGGCAAGTCGTATTTTCACACCAACTGAAACACAGACTCAGCCCGAAACACAGGTTCAGGCGGCACCGGCTGATCATTCACTCGAACTAATGATCATGCGCGATGAAATTAAAGATTTACGGGACCGACTAGATTCTTCACAGAAATTGATCGAAGAGTTGATGCACCGGCTAGCTAATTTGGCTGAATTAGCCCTAAGGCGTTAAAAATTACCGGTCAGTGTCACCAGTCAGAAACGGCATGGAAGTAACAATCTCCGGCAAGTGCGCCAATTTTTGACCAACCAAAGCAGCCGATAATGCTAAGGCAGTATGCAAACTAGCCGGCCGCAGTTTGAGGCGGTAAGGGTATTTGTCTCCCTTAGATATCAAGAACCAGGATGCAATACCAAGTGGCGTTTCAATACTGTGTTCGTATTCGCCTTCGGGTACTCGCAAAACTTTCGGGATAAGTACATTCACACTTTCGGCGTTACGTGCGATGCATTGCGGAATGCATTCGGCGACTAACTTGGTGCTGACTAAAATTTCATCCACTAACTGCAGCAGTCGCGCTGGTATATCGCCTTCAGTTTTAAGTATCGATTCGAAGGTAGATAGTTCTGAATACATTAGAGATGTTGAACGTGTCCGTAGATCAATAGCGACTCCGCTTGCACGGGCGACTGGACCACTAACTGCAAACTCATCAATTTGTTGTGCAGAAATTTCTCCCACCGACTTGAGTTCAGTTAATTGATTTTGTGTCGCTAAATCAAGACTTGCTAATTTCTCATTAGTTAGCTTGCTCAGTTGGGTTAGTGTTTCAATCCACTCAACCGTTGGAGCATGAGTCATGCCACCGATCTGAGTAAGCATTGGATGCATACGACTACCGGTGTAGCTGCGCATGTGATTAACCCACTGCTCACGCAATTTCCTAAGTTCATTTTCGATACTTATTTCTATCCATGGAAATCCAGCAAGAAAAGCCAGATGAGAAGTGATTCGGTTGACTTCTAAAATCAAAGTGCGAAGCCACCTCGCTGAGAGCGGAACATCAATTCCAATCTCACGTTCGATTAACTGTGCGATTCCGACTTCGCCAGAAAATGCACTTAGCCATTCATGTCGGTTGGCCAAGCCAATCACCTGACGATAATCGCGAGATTCAAATAGTTTCTCGACGCCCCGGTGCATTGCACCCAGCAACGGTGTTGCTTTTGTAATCTGACCACCTATTGAGGTCAAATCGATTTGGAACATACCGTGACTCACGGGGGAATGGCTTGGTAGTGCTAAAACAATGTCGCTTCGCAATGAATCAAAAGGCGAAAGGCCTATGCGCTGCGTTGTTTCCACCCGACTTATCGTGCCATACCGCTGTAGTTAATTGGGGATAGGCTTAGGACGTGGTCAATCCAACGGCCGGGAGCGAACAGCCCTGGACTGAAATACCTGCGCGACTTGATGTTGCGGTTATCGGTACCGGCAGAGTCGGTTCCGTACTTGGTGCTGCCCTTCGTCGGGTAGGGCATAAAGTCGTCGCTTGCACTGCAATTAGCGACATCAGCAAACTCCGCGCTGAGTCTTTGCTAAATGGGGTTCCAATTAAATCGCTAACAGATGCCGTAAAGGATTGCGACTTAGTTCTATTAACAGTCCCCGACGATGCGTTAGTTTCATTGATTAGCGGTTTAGCCCAAACGCATTCCATCAGCCCAGGCACTTTTGTCGTGCACACTTCTGGAAGGTTCAGCGACGAAGTACTTGATCCGTTAACTGCGCAAGGTTGTTTGCCACTTGCATTACATCCAGTTATGACTTTCACAGGCACAAGTGTTGATTTGAACCGCCTAACTGCATGCCCATTTGGAATTACCGCACCAGAACAACTTCGCCCGGTTGCTGAAGCATTAGTTGTTGAGATGGGGGCTGATCCAGTTTGGGTACCGCGGGAAAGTCGAGCGCTTTATCACGCTGCTTTGAGTTTTGGCGCGAATAATGTGATGACTTTGGTGAATCAAACAGTTGATCTATTGGCTGGGGCCGGAATCGAAAACCCGACCGATTTGGTTACTCCGTTATTTGGCGCTGCATTAGATAACGCCTTGCGAGATGGAGATCAGGCAACGACCGGGCCAGTAGTTCGAGCGGATGTCACAACTGTGCGGCAACATTTATTGGCTTTAGAAATGAACAGCCCACAAGTGCTAGCAAGTTATCGGGCACTAGCTCGGCTAAGTGCAGAACGCGCACTTGAATCAGGCCAGTTATCAGCAGGACAAGCTGAGCAACTCCTTGAGGTGTTGGCCGATGAGTGATCTTGCTGTATTAACGTCAGTGCAAACGTTTACTGAGTGGCGCGAATCGCTAGCTGAACTTCCTGTTGTGTTTATCCCAACGATGGGCGCATTGCATGCAGGTCATGCGGCATTAATAGATTCAGCTCACGCTTATTTGAAAACTCACCATGGTGGGCATGGCCGCGTTGTAGTCTCAATTTTTGTAAACCCTACTCAATTTACCCAGCAGTCCGACTTAGCGAACTATCCCAAAACGATGGATTCTGATTTAGCTTTGTGCGCTCAACGCCAAGTAGATGTTGTGTTTGCCCCAACTGCAACAGAAATATATCCAGAGGGGTTGGAAAACGTTCCAATTCTGGAACCTGGTCCAAACGCCAATGAATTAGAAGGCAAAAATCGTCCAGGGCATTTTGCGGGTGTAGTGACTGTTGTCTCTCGACTATTTGATCTCGTAAAACCAACCGCAGCTTTCTTTGGCGAAAAGGATTACCAACAATTAGTTGTAATACGAGATTTAGTAGCGAACCGAGCAGATGAAATTGAAATTGTTGCGGTACCAACAGTTCGTGATGTTGATGGGCTTGCACTCTCAAGTAGGAATCAACGCCTGTCAATTATTGGCCGCGCAATGGCAAAACAAATTCCTGCAGCACTTGCACTTGCTGAACATACACTTGCTGAAGGTGCCTCGGTAAGCCAGACCAAGCAAGCAGTTCAACAATATTTAGAAATGCAAGCTGGTATCGAATTCGAATACTTTGAAATCCGCGACGAAAATTTTGAAGAAATTTCAGTGCCAGGAACAGCACGATTATTCATCGCAGCAACTGTGAATAGTGTGCGACTCATAGACAATGTAATTGTCGAGATAAGGAACGAAAATGTTACTAGCAATTGATGTTGGCAATACCAATACGGTCATTGGGCTATTTGATAATGAACTTTTAGTGCACTCATGGCGTATTAATACCAACCCGCGTGAGACAGCGGATGAAATCGAACTAACTTTTCGAGGCTTGCTTTCCGATCACGAAGTTACCGGCATTGCTCTTTGTTCAACGGTGCCGTCCGTATTAGGCGAGATGCGAGTCATGTTGAACCGTTACTACAACGGGGTGCCGACTGTAATTGTTGAGCCAGGAATCAAAACTGGTGTGCCAATCACGACTGATAATCCCAAAGAAGTTGGCGCAGACCGCATTGTTAATTCACTTGCCGCCTTCACGCTCTTTGGTGGTCCTTGCATAGTTGTCGATTTTGGCACTTCAACTAATTTGGACGTTGTCTCAAGTAAAGGCGAGTTCATAGGTGGCGCGCTCGCCCCAGGTATCGAAATTTCCCTTGATGCACTGGCAACAAGAGCAGCCCAACTTAGAAAAGTTGAGTTAACAGCGCCACGAAATGTGATCGGTAAAAACACGGTAGAAGCTTTACAGTCGGGCATGATTTTTGGCTTTGCTGGGCAAGTTGATGGATTAGTAGATCGCATTGTCGAAGAATTAGGTACCGATGTTAAAGCCGTCATTGCCACGGGTGGTTTAGCTGGCATTGTGGTGGCTGAGTCAGACACCATTACACATCACGAACCGGACTTAACCTTGATTGGGCTAAGACTGATTTTCGAGCGAAACCAGTAATCGCGAAGTTAAACAATTTTCGATAAACCCTTAGCGGAGTATTACAACAACGCCTTAACCCGATAATCTAAAACCAATGTCTAATGAACCCATTATCGAAGTAGATGATCTGCCAGAACAAATGCAGGTACGTCGAGATAAGCGTGCTGCAATTTTGTCCGCAGGCAACGAGGCTTACCCAGTAACTGTTCCGGTTACCACCACAATTGCTGCCGTGCGGGAAAAGTACGCACACTTACAGGCAGAAGATGTAACTGGTGACAATGTCGGCATAGCTGGTCGCGTTATGTTCCTGCGCAACACTGGCAAACTTTGTTTCGCTCAGTTGCAGTCAGGCGATGGCACCACACTGCAGGCCATGCTCTCATTCGACCGAGTTGGCGAAGAATCTTTGGAATCTTGGAAAGCTCTAGTAGACCTTGGCGATCAGATTGCTGTCGAGGGGGAGGTAATCAGTAGTAAGCGTGGCGAACTTTCAATCTTGGCTGATAAATGGCACATGGCAGCGAAAGCACTACGACCACTACCTAACCCACACAAACCACTTAATGAAGAAACGCGTGTACGTCAGCGCTACGCAGATTTGATCATGCGCGATACCGCACGCACCGTTGCGCGCTTGCGCCCAGCTGTCATGACAAGTTTGCGAAACAGTTTTGCAAATCGAGATTTCATCGAAGTTGAAACTCCAATGTTGCAGACAATGCATGGTGGAGCAGCTGCGCGTCCTTTCGTTACTCAATCCAACGCATTTGATATGGAACTGTTCTTGCGCATCGCGCCAGAGTTATTTCTAAAGCGCTGCGTTGTTGGCGGCATTGAACGTGTCTTCGAAATTAACCGAAACTTCCGCAATGAAGGTGCTGATTCAACGCACTCGCCTGAATTTGCGATGCTCGAATGCTACCAAGCGTTTGCTGACTACAACGACATGGCTAATCTGACCCAGTCGTTGATCCAAGAAGCAGCACTTGCAGTTCACGGTTCACTAACTTTTGAATTAGTTGAAGGTGGAACACGAGATTTATCCGGCGAATGGGATCGAGTATCTGTTTACCCAGCAGTAAGTACTGCTGTTGGCCAGGAAATAACTCCGGAAACTCCGCTAGAAACATTGCGTTCGCTACTTAAAGAAGCTGGAATTTCTCCAGATCCAAAATGGATTGCTGGAAAGTGTGTGGAAGAACTTCTTGAACACTACGTAGTCGAACACTTAACTAAACCGACATTCGTAATTGACTATCCAGTTGATACTTCACCTTTGGTTCGCGACCATCGCAGTATCGCGGGCGTAGTTGAAAAGTGGGACCTTTACATAGATGGTTACGAGGCTGGCACTGGATACTCGGAGTTAGTTGATCCAGTTATTCAGCGCGATCGCTTGGTTGCACAATCGTCACTAAAAGAAGGTGGCGACTTAGAAGCGATGCAGTTGGATGAAGACTTCCTACGCGCACTCGAATACGGTATGCCACCAACAGGTGGAATCGGGGTGGGCATTGATCGACTCCTGATGACACTAACTGGCCTAAATATTCGGGAAACTATTTTGTTCCCATTAGTCAAGCCTGAGTAATAATGTCTCTTCAGATTCGTCCAGCTCGAACTCAAGATGTCCTTACCATTCGTCGGCTCATCGATACCTACGCTCCAGATCGCCGCCTACTCTCAAAGCACACGGTAACAATCTATGAAGACGTTCAAGAATTTGTCGTTGCTGAATTAGATGGCGTGGTTGTTGGTTGCGGCGCACTTCATGTTATGTGGGAAGACCTTGGCGAGATTCGTACTTTAGCCGTTGAACCAACTCAAAAAGGGCAAGGAATCGGCTCAGCGATTTTGAATTCGCTACTTGCTCATGCGCAATCTCTTGGTTTGGCCCGACTGTTTTGCCTGACCTTCGAAACGGATTTCTTCGGTAAGGCAGGATTTGTGGCAATCGAGGATGCGCCGGTTGATGCCAGCGTTTATGCCGAACTACTGATGTCGGGCGATGAAGGTGTTGCAGAATTCTTGGATCTTGAACGGGTAAAGCCCAATACTTTGGGCAATACGCGGATGTTGCTTGAGCTTTAACGCCGTTGGAGAGCCTAGCAATTGCAGGCTAAAATGGGATAGTGAAAATCCTCGTAATTGGTAGTGGCGCTCGGGAACATGCTTTAGTTCACAGCCTTGCCAAAGATGAAGGTACTGAAATTTTTTGCGCCCCAGGAAATGCTGGCATCGCCCTTGAAGTTCCAACTTTCCCACTAGTTGCCACAGATTCAGCCCAAGCAGTGTCATTGGCTACACAGCTGGAAGCTGACTTAGTTGTTATTGGTCCTGAAGCACCGCTAGTTGCTGGTGTTTCGGACGCTTTGCGCGCAGCTGGTTTCGCAGTGTTTGGGCCATCCGGCGCAGCAGCTGCGCTTGAAGGTAGTAAAGCATTTGCAAAAGATGTCATGATCGCAGCGGGTGTACCAACCGCGCTTTCATACACTTGCCAAACTGAAGTGCAAGTACGTGATGCATTGACTAAGTTTGGCGCTCCATACGTCGTTAAAGATGATGGTCTTGCTGCTGGCAAAGGCGTAGTGGTTACCAACAATTTTGAAGAGGCTATTACACATGCAATGTTGTGTATTTCCGGGCGCACCGATGGCGCAGTTGTAATTGAGGAATTTTTAGCGGGACCTGAAGTTAGTTTGTTCGGCGTAACGGATGGCAAGACTGTTCGAGCGTTAAGTCCTGCGCAAGATTTCAAACGCGCTCTTGATAATGATGAAGGTCCAAACACTGGCGGGATGGGCGCATACTCACCACTTGATTGGGCACCCAAAAATTTGGTTGCTGAAACTATTGAACGAGTGTTGCAACCAACCATCGATGAGATGGCAAAACGTGGAACTCCATTTTCGGGATTGCTTTACGCAGGGCTAGCTTTAACTGCAAACGGAATTAAAGTTATTGAGTTCAATGCTCGCTTTGGCGATCCAGAAACTCAAGTGGTGTTGTCTCGCCTCAAGTCACCGTTAAGCCAACTATTGTTTGCTGCAGCGAATGGCGCTTTAGCTGAGTTGCCAGAGTTACAGTGGTCAGATGAGGCAGCAATCACAGTCGTGTTAGCAGCGCAGGGATATCCTCAAGATCCTGTAGCTGGCGCAGTCATTTCCGGCCTTGAGCAGGCACAAGCATCTGGTTCATTTGTTTATCACGCAGGGACGAAGGCAACAGATGCTGGCGAAATCGTAGTAAGCGGTGGCCGGGTGCTTTGTGTTACCGGAACTGGTGCGAACCTTGCAGATGCTCGTGAAAAAGTTTACGCAGGCGTCAATCAAATTAAGTTTGCCGGAAGTCATCATCGAACGGATATTGCGTTGCAAGCCTCGCGCGGAGAGATAGAAGTGCCATGACAAAACCAAATATTCCTAATGTTCTTGCAAGTCGTTATGCATCAACAACGATGGCAACAATCTGGTCACCCACCAATAAAGTAATCGCTGAGCGTCAATTGTGGGTTGCAGTGATGCAGGCACAACAAAGTCTTGGCATTGATATTCCAGCAGGAGTCATCGAAGATTATCAACGAGTAATTAACAATGTAGATCTAGCAAGTATTGCTGCTCGTGAAGCGACAACGCGTCATGATGTGAAAGCTCGCATTGAAGAGTTCTGTGCACTTGCAGGGCATGAACACATTCACAAAGGTATGACAAGCCGCGACTTAACCGAGAATGTCGAGCAGCTCCAAGTTGTACAGTCTCTAAAACTAATTCGGGTTAAAGCGGTGGCAACTGCTGCAGTTTTAGCTGAACTGGCAGTGCGCTATACCGATGTTGCGCTCACTGGTCGTAGCCACAATGTGGCCGCACAAACAACAACTTTGGGGAAGCGTTTTGCGTCGGCTGCGGACGAACTTTTGATTTCTATCTCCCGCTTAGATGATTTAATTTCTCGTTACCCACTTCGTGGAATTAAAGGTCCGGTGGGTACCGCCCAGGACATGCTTGACTTACTCGGCGGAGATGCTGACAAGTTGCAAAAACTTGAAGAAAGCGTGGCAGGCCATTTAGGTTTTGCAAATGTTTTAACCAGTGTTGGTCAGGTATACCCACGTTCAGTGGATTACGACACCATCACAGCACTGGTGCAGCTTGCGGCTGGACCAAGCAGCTTGGCAACAACTATTCGTTTGATGGCCGGTCATGAACTTGTAACTGAAGGCTTTAAAGAAGGTCAAGTTGGTTCAAGCGCCATGCCACACAAAATGAACACTCGATCTTGTGAACGCATTAATGGCTTTGGGGTAATTCTTCGTGGCTATGCAAGTATGGCGGGCGAACTTTCTGGCTCGCAGTGGAATGAAGGCGATGTTGCTTGTTCAGTGGTTCGTCGTGTGGCCCTGCCTGATGCATTCTTCGCACTTGATGGGCTATTCGAAACCACGCTAACCGTGCTCGCTGAGTTTGGCGCATTCCCCGCAGTTATTGAGCGCGAACTACAGCGCTACCTGCCTTTCTTGGCCACAACAAAAATTCTGATGGCCGCTGTTCGAAATGGTGTGGGCCGCGAAACTGCGCACGAAGTTATTAAAGAGCATGCAGTTCAAGTGGCTCTTGACATGCGAGGCGCTGCTGGCGGCGATGGCAGTTCACTTATTGGCAGATTGGCCGATGACGGTCGTCTAGGCCTGAGTTTTGATGACCTAACCGCGCTAATTGAACAACCACTTGAGTTCACTGGAGCAGCTCGCGCGCAGGTGGCTTTCATCGCGCAGCAAGTTGCCACACTAGTTTCATCCTCACCAGAGGCAGCAACCTACCGGCCGGAGCCAATCCTGTGACAACAGTAAGTGATAACTACGGACTCGATTCCGAGTACACACACATCTATTCAGGCAAAGTTCGTGATCTATTCGAAACCCCTGATGGCAAACTGCTCTTTGTTGCTTCCGATCGCATTTCAGCTTTTGACTATGTGCTACCGACTGAAATTCCAGATAAAGGTCGTATCCTTACCGCCATGTCTTTGTGGTGGTTCGATCGACTTCAAGGAATTGTTCCGAACCACATCATCACAACTAACGTTCCATTTGCCGTAAATGGCCGCGCAACAATTTGTGAACGTCTTGAGATGCTGCCAATTGAATGTGTGGCCCGCGGATATCTAACGGGATCAGGACTAATCGATTACAAAAACGCAGGCTCTATTTGTGGTGTTGGGTTGCCACCAGGTTTAGTTGATGGATCACGATTGCCAAAGCCAATTTTCACCCCTGCCACAAAAGCAGCAGTTGGTGATCATGACGAGAATGTAACTTTTGATGAAGTTATGACCGCAATTGGCCAAGAAGAAGCGCAACAGCTTCGTCGAATCACAATGAGCATTTATCAAACCGCTGCTGAGATTGCGTTGAAACGTGGAATCATTTTGGCTGACACCAAATTCGAATTTGGCCTAGGAATTAAAGGCGCAAATAGCAACCGTATCGTCCTAGCTGACGAGGTATTGACTCCCGACTCATCTCGATTCTGGCCGGCTGAGCAATGGGTGCCAGGTCAAGCACAACCTTCTTACGATAAGCAGTTTGTTCGTAACTGGTTACTTTCTGACGAATCAGGTTGGGATAAGAATTCTGGGACAACTCCGCCACCGCTTCCGGATGAGGTGGTTGAGAAAACTCGTGAACGTTACATCCAGGCTTACGAAACATTAACTGGAAAACGTTTTCAATAGTTCCTAATTTTGTCTCGGAGAGTCTCTCCACAAAATTTGTTTGAAATTAACTAGTGCTGAACGCTTTGATAAATTTCGATTGTCTGCTTGGCAATTTTGTCCCAACCAAAATCTTGAACTGCCCGGTCTCGGCCAGCTAGACCCATTTGCTTAGCCTTAATTGGGTCTGCCAAAACATTGATTAAAGCGTTAGCTAATTCATTCTCGAACTTCGCTGAATCGGTTTCTTCATAATGCACAAGTAGTCCAGTTGTGCCATCCACAACTACCTCTGGAATACCACCGACATCGCTGGCAACAACTGGAATTTCACAAGCCATTGCTTCTAAGTTCACAATTCCCAGCGGTTCGTAAATTGATGGGCAAGCAAAAACTGCGGCATGTGAAAGTACTTGGATTAGTTCAGGACGAGGCAGTTGATCTTTGATCCAATGCACACCTGTGCGAGTTTGTGCGAGTTTGGAAATTTGCGTAGAAACCTCTTCGCCAAGTTCTGGAGTATCGGGAGATGAGGCGCAAATAACTAGCGCAACATTTTCGGGCAGCTGCTCGGCAGCACGTAATAAATGCATGATGCCTTTTTGTCGCGTTATTCGTCCAACAAATAGAACGTATGGACGTTCAGGGTCAATTCCGTTTGCAATTAATGCAGAGTTATCCGAGACAGGCTTAATCGCCTGCGTATCGATACCGTTGTAAACAACTTTTACTTTCTGCGGATCGAGCTCTGGATAGCAATCAAGGATGTCAGCTCGCATTCCGTTGCTAACTGCGATCACAGCGTCTGCGGAGTCGTAGGCAGTGCGTTCGGCCCAAGAGGAAATCTGGTAACCGCCACCTAGTTGCTCTGCCTTCCAAGGACGCCTTGGCTCTAGCGAGTGAGCGGTAACAACATGAGGTAGTCCGTGCAGTAATCCGCCTAAGTGCCCAGCCATATTGGCGTACCAAGTGTGGGTATGAATAACTGCTGAATCCGCAAAATTTCCTAGCATTTCGAGGTTAATTCCAAGAGTTTGTACTGCGGGATTGGCTGCACTCAAATTGGCCGGGACTGGGTATGAAGTAGCCCCTGTCTTAGCCTCGCCGAAGCAGTGCACATCCACATCAATAAGTTTTCGCAGTTCATGGACCAGATGTTCTACATGTACACCGGCACCACCGTAAACATCAGGTGGCCATTCTCGAGTAACTATTGATATCCGCACACTGTAAGCCTAGACCTTTGAGTAGGCTAGGGATGTGCGCAGACGTCAGAATGTCCTCAGTATGGTTCTCGCCGGTGGCGAGGGCAAGAGACTGATGCCATTAACTGCGGACCGAGCGAAGCCCGCGGTGCCATTCGGCGGCTCCTATCGCCTCATTGATTTTGTACTTTCCAATTTAGTGAATGCAGGATTCTTACGAATTTGTGTTTTAACGCAGTACAAATCACATTCACTCGATCGCCACATCACAACTTCATGGCAAGTTGGAACTTTGCTTGGTGATTTCGTTACCTCAGTACCTGCTCAGCAACGCCTCGGACCTCGGTGGTACACGGGTTCAGCTGATGCAATTTTCCAAAGCCTTAACTTGGTTTACGACTCACTTCCTGATTACATCTTGGTGTTCGGCGCTGATCACGTTTATCGCATGGATGCGTCCCAAATGTTGGAAGCACATATTGCATCTGGCGCAAGTGTCACCGTCGCGGGAATCCGCGTCGCTAAAGAATCTGCATCTGAGTTCGGAGTAATTGAAACAGATGAGTCGGGACAGCGCATAACTCGCTTCCACGAGAAGCCGGCTAATCCACCAACCATCCCGGGTTCACCAGATCAGTCTTATGCCTCGATGGGTAATTACATTTTTAATACCGATGCGTTAATCGCAGCTTTGCAAAAAGATGCAGCTGATGAAAACTCTATTCACGATATGGGAACTAACATCATCCCAATGATGACTGCTGCCGGTGAAGCTGCGGTTTACGATTTTGATTTGAACGAAGTACCTGGTGCGACCATTCGCGATCGAGGCTATTGGCGTGATGTTGGAACCCTTGACACCTATCACGAAGCACATATGGACCTTGTTTCAGTGCATCCAATTTTCAATCTATATAACGATCATTGGCCGATTCTGACCAACATGCCGTCACTTGCTCCAGCAAAGTTTGTCCAGGGTGGAACCGCTCACGAATCTATTGTTGGTGCAGGATCTATTTTGGCTGGCGCGCATGTTCGCAACTCAGTTGTAGCCAACGCTGTTCGGGTGGAAGAAGGTGCCTATGTCGATGGCACTGTGCTTATGCCTGGCGTTCGAGTTGGTCGTGGCGCAGTAATCCGAAATGCAATATTGGATAAAAACATCATCGTTCCTGATGGCGCTCAGATTGGTGTTGATCTTGATTTAGATCGTCAGCGCTACACCGTAAGTGAAGGCGGAATTGTTGTGCTGGGTAAAGGTCAACAAGTCCTTTAAAGTCAGTCAGAAATCCGATGACGCTCTACTGCAACAATTTGCTGTAAATCATGACTTGCGCGGTGATAAATCACGTATGCACCAGGCGCTAATGTCGGGTCAAATGCGTCTTCAAGTTCATGTGTGAGATTGAAACTCTCAGAAAGCTTTTGCATAACTGTTGGCATTACAGGTCGGTGTGTACACAAAACGAGGGCGTCATTGGCCTGCGCAAGGTATGCAACTCGTTCGTTTGCGTTAACTGGATTCTCGGTATGTCGTTCTTCGCTTAACGATGCTTCAAGAGCAATCGGCAAACTTCTTACACTGGCGAATGGCCCAACTGTATCGCGGCACCTTCTCGAGTCAGATGAATGAATTGTATTAATGCCAAATGCAGCTAGAACGCTAGCAAGTCCGTGTGCTTGAATCCGTCCAACCGCTGTTAATGGACGGCTTGCGTCATTGGCTGCCAGTGCATCATTTGAAAGTTTCCATTCGGCACGTTTCATTGCTTGGGTATGGCGAAGAACAACAAACGGAGTAGTTGGTACTTGCTGCGCTGCAGCGCGCAAAACATCTGCGTCGTGTTCGTAAGTTAGCTTCTTAACGGCTTTGTTTAACGGCAACCAAAGAATTTCGTCCACTTCATCATTCGGTACAAATGAGCCACCAACAATTGTCGCGCTCCAATAGAAAACCGCCTTTGGCACATCTTTAACCAAATACTGTTGGGTTGGAAGCGGTGCGCCTAGTACGACAGCGAAACCTGTTTCTTCGCGCACTTCCCGAATTGCAGCGGAGACAATATGTTCGCCTGGTTCTACTTTGCCTTTAGGCAAAGTCCAGTCCGATCGATGCGCGCGATGGATCAGCAAATATTCAGTGCCTGATTTTCCTTGACGAGTCGGAACTGCTCCCGAGGCAATAACGGAATCATCGAACACTGCGCAGGCCTACTCTATTGAGGATGTTTTCTAATTTGCGTGGAGAAGAAGTTGAAACCTGTGCACGGTTAGTAGGGTGAAGAGCAATCAATTGCTCCTGATAGTCAGGCAAGGTTTCACCATCAGCATCCAGATAATGACGAATCCATTCGCCATCTTGGTCTAAGTGCCAGGATGCGCTCGAATCAGAAAGTCCGAGATCAAGAACTTGTTTAACGGTCTGGGCATCGACATCTCCGAGGCGCACTAGACATTCAACTCGACGGTCTAGATTTCGATGCATCATGTCAGCTGAACCGATCCACGATTCCAGTTGGCCACCATTGTTGAATTCAAATACCCGGCTATGTTCAAGGAACCGGCCAAGTACTGAACGCACTTTGATGTTTTCGGAAAGTCCAGGAACACCGGGGCGAACTGCGCAAATCCCTCTAACCAAGATTTCTACATTCACACCGGATTGTGATGCCCGGTAGAGCGCATCGATCACTACTTCATCGACCATTGAGTTGCACTTGATTCGAATTTGCGCATCTTGGCCAGCTTTGGCAAATCGTGCTTCACGTTCAATGCGTTCAACAAGTCCTTCGCGCAACGCCCCGGGCGCGACGAGTAAGCGATGGTATTCACCTTGGGTGGCATAACCAGAAAGATGGTTGAACAAACTTGCGACA
>Ga0214919_10003955_pt1 | contig 21951 bp, 23 predicted proteins | sample LL1503_MetaG_FD_177994 | JGI IMG/M metagenome (GOLD analysis project Ga0214919, IMG submission 177994) | Freshwater microbial communities from Lake Lanier, Atlanta, Georgia, United States - LL-1503 | ecosystem: Environmental > Aquatic > Freshwater > Lake | place: USA: Georgia | collected... | reverse complement strand
AGGGATGACAACATCCACGCACGGTAGACCTGTCACAGAATATTCCAACGGTCTGGCAGAAGGCCTGGGAAGCCCCAAGCGGTCACGTTGTGCAGAGGATCCACGTTGCGGCCTGGTGCAAATATGTGACTACCATCATGCTGATGCTCACCTAACCATGCCGCCCACCATGCAAAGGTGCTGTTGCCAATGACGAAGTGACGGCATTGGCGCATTAACCAGAAATCTGTTGCAACGGAGTGCCCTGGACCATTACTTTGTACTGCCGTGCAGTTATGCCCTCGCAGCAGAGCGGACAACATCGCCGAAGCTTCCTGTGGCCTATCCGAAAACAAAAAGAAGTGGGCTCCATCCACCTTTTCTAGTAGCCGCTGGATTGCGAGCGCATAGTAATCCAGAGACATATTCGACGACTGTGGGAACCTACCATCATCAAACCATCTCACATGCAAAGCCACAGAGGCGCTTCCATTTATGCGGGCTGCAAGGTCTTGAGGAAGCCGTTCGGCAGGCGCATGCATCGCCAGATCCTGCTGAATAAGCTCCCGAATATCGTGGAAGTATTGCTCACTCTGCCCAAATGGATCAAAGTAGGTTGTGCCCTCCTGCAAACGCAGGGTAAGGATACAGGGGTCAAAATCAACCCCCACTTGTTCGATATAGCGACGCTGGTTAAGTGGCCTAAGGGATGAAGTCTTACGCGCCAAAAGTCGGCGAATACGGCCCAGAGGCTCCATCTGCTCCTCGCGATTAGACAGCCGCGCCTGAATGCGGAAATTATTCAGCGCATACTTCCTTTTATAACGATAGTCGTATTTGAACCCAGTGACATCATCAAGCACCAACTCGGCACCGTTCGCCCACGCTAATCGCCGTGCCACCGCGTAACAGAATAGTTGATTACCCAAACCGCCCTTCAGGCGAACGATTAATTTACGGATCATTTATTCGCTACTTACTGCGCGCGTATTACCGGCATACACACTTCCGATGATTGGGGCCCGCCCTAAGTTCCGCTTGATGAGCCCAATTAATGCATCGCAATTTCTGCGACCTAACATCAGCAGCCCGATGGCATACACATGGAAAAGTGGCACTCGCCAGAACCCAAGCTTCATGAGTTGCCAGAGATACAGCGAGAACGTCCCACATGATTGCGCCGCTTGGATTGACAGGATTGGGTAAGAGTAATTGCCTATGTCCCGCAAGATGCGCTGACCCACCTGGGCGCCGCCCTGGCCGTCCAGAGAATTAGCAATAGCGAGCATGCCCCGCATGAAGTGAAGGGAGGACTCGGGCGTTTGCAACTTTGGAACAAAAAGGCCCTTTTCTGCGGCGCTGGCACCGAAATCCGGAATACCACCTAGGCGGTGGTACGACAGTACGCGGTTCAAATACACGCCATACTCTTTCGCAAGAATGCGTCCTGCTAGATGCTGTTGGTAAAGCAGCGTTCCATCAAACCGCGTAGTGGCACACGCGGCAGCCGAACTACGCTTAAAGACCATGCCGGAGATGAAGACGCAGCGTCGAAAGAAGGTCACCACGGTATCCGGCCCCGGCGGGAATACGCGGTCTTCGCTGAAGTAGCGAAACACTTGCTCAGGCTGCTCAGGATCACTGATGAAAGATGCATAACTGCGCAGCACTACTCCCACATCTTTTCGCTCTTCCAAGGCAGTCGCCACCGCACTCAAAGCACCGGGAGCCAGCAGATCGTCATTCCCCATGAAAAGCACGTAATCCCCAGTCGCAAGCTCCACCAAGCCCCGGAGGTTACCGTCATAGCCCAAAGTTTGCGGATTTTCGTGATACTTCACCTTGACGCCGAAGCGCTGCTGGTACTCAGCCACCGTGGCAGCAATTGCCTGGCGCTCAGGGGAAGAGTCCTCGGCTACGACAATATCGAAGTCGTCGAAATCCTGATTGAGGATGGAATCCAGCAACGCGGGCAGGACGCCTGCGCGGTTGTAGGCCGGAATGCAAATGGAGATAAGAGGCATGGCGTCGCGGTCGGTTTACTTCCCGCTCTCTTTGAGAAAGTGGAAAATTCCCAATCGGTCGTGCTCTTTAGCAGGTGCGTTCAACTTTTCTGCACTTGGACGCTGGACCGTCTCATGCCCACCCTGTTGATCAAGGACTGTCAACTCATCAAGGCGCAATCCGGCGGCATTTGCAATGCCCAAAATGTTGTTTGGATCAAAAACCCAGTTCGCATTAAATTCGACACGCTCAGAGCCAATGGGCGTAGAATGGTAACGCCTGCCACCGGACAGTAGCAACTTGGAAAGGTTTTCGATTCCTCGGCGGTAGCCCAAAGGGTCGACAGGATCGCCGTAGCGTCCAAGGCCAAAATATTCAATCGCATTCAAACATGGCAGTGAATCGCAGTAGCCCTTACCACCATTGGACAAGGCGGCGGCAGAATCAACGGACATAAGATTCGCCTGCTTGAACACCACGCCCGGGATGTCCGAGATCACAGGACGTATATCAAAGACCCCCATGTGCCAGAAGCCGGCCACATGCGCAAAAAAGCCATCAATCCGCGAACCGCCGTCGGCGTGTTGCGATGGCTGCTCTTGGAAAATGCGCTGGGAGTCCCCACAAACCTGACCAAGGTTTCGATATCCCGTTAGGCGCTCAAGCATCATGTGCTCCACCTAGGGGCACGCCTAGTGACGATATGAGCGACCGCTTTTGCGAGCGTTTTCACATAACCATAGTGGTATTTCACTCCAAATATCAAGAAATAGATTCCACCGCCAAACAAGGAAACACCAAACTGAAAATACGCACTGAAATTCACTGGTGAACCGGGGGATGTCAACATCGACCCAAGCTTCAACCTGGAGTAGTAGTCTGTTGCTCCGAGTTGCGTAATCCTGATCGACGGGCAGGCGACAATGGGAAATCCTCGCTTCCCCGCACGTAACTGGAATTCTGTGTCGCCATATAAGTGAGGGCAATGGATTTCGTCGATTTTCCCAACGCTGGAAAACACGGCCTGAGGGACTAGCAAGCAGCATCCGTTCGTGGTGTCGACTGTGACATCGGATTCGGCATCACCTAGCAACTCGATCCGCTTCATCCACCCAAAATACCGCATACCCAAAAATGGACCAGAAGGGGAATCCTGTAGCGGGCTAATAATCGACAGGGGATACTGACGATGCTTTTCCAGCAGCTTGGTTAAAAGCTGACTATCAAATTCGATATCATCATTCATGATCAGCAGTCCGCTACAGCCTTGCGATATGGCCCTCTCAATTCCCCGATTCACTGCCGCTGACCACCATGCTGCAGCCCCAACGTGAACAATTTCAACCCATTGAAGTGTTGACAAGACCTCTACGGTCCCGTCCTTGGAATCACTGTCACAAACGTAAATACGCATGCCTGAGTTCTGCGCGGATATTTCACGAATAAACCGTAAGGTAATTTCCTTACGGTTACAAGTCGGAACAACAATGGCAATACTCTCAGACATATATAAATTGACGCACTAGTAAAACGTGCACTTAAAGTAGGACTACAAATGGGGAGCTTGCCTTTTGAAAGATAATTGAAGAGTCCGGCAAAGTTACGGTTTCTAAGATTGTCTCAAAAGAACGGCCAAGGCTCTTAAGGCAAGCTTTTGCTTGCCAGCCTAATCGATTGACCTTTTTACGTACCAGTCGTCACATTTCGAAAGATCTGGGCGCACACGCTCGTACCCGTGTGATGTGAGAAGGTCTAATAAACCCTCTCTAGATTCACTCATGTTGTGCTCACAGGTGATCACACGAAATTGAAACCTTCGAAAGTCGAATGCTGATAAAATCTCAAGCTCACTGCCTTCTGTATCTACAGACAAATAATCTATTATCGGTGGCGCTTTATGAAGCATCAGCAAGTCAATTAAGGAAATTGTTTCAACCTCGTATCGCGCCCCACCCGACTTTCTGAAATCAGCATGAATGTCGTTTTCAGAAAATGAATCAATTGTTGATAACTCACCAATACTTGATTCGTTAAAGACAAGCTTGCTAACAGTATCCTTCCAGACACAACGCGTTTCGATTGCGCAGCTTCGACTTTTCCGAATATTGTCGTGCCAACACTTTGCAGGCTCGGCCACAATACCATCCCAGCCATACTCCTTTTCCAACAAATACGTGTTGCTCAGTTCTCGGCCGCCAGCCACTCCAAACTCCACAAAATACCCATTCTCCTTGAATTCGAGTTGACTCAAGACGAACATATCTTGGCGCAACTCCATCTGAGACTGTGAATACGCAAGTCGCCTCAGCATAGGCGACCCAAGCAAGAGATCTAGCTGCTGCTTGCAGTCAGCGTAAACAAAGGACCGACTACACAACTCGTCATAAGTTGTTTTTCTTGTGATGCGCAAACTGAGCAGGGATAGTAAATTATTAATTAACATTTGGAATTACTCAGTACATCTAATTCTAGCACGCTTGGATCAAACGGGCATCCAGATTTGCCTCCGTAAAAATTCCCCTTCAGTAAGCGTTGAGCAGTAACAAGAACACCTTCGGAAAGAGAAGTTTTTAATTCTCTTAAAGAACTCAGCTTTGCAAGTTAAGCTTGCTCACATTTCAACCCTTTAATCACGTCCATAATTTGATCTTCTGTTAACTAAGCTTTTTTGATGCATATGTCGACGCATTTGGAGAAGTCTATCCTTTACATGATAAATACCTTTACGGCTTATTAAATTCAATTTTTAAATCAAACGTCATACAAGTTCTCCTAGAGCAGTGAAATATTTTAACCGATAGAGGCTTCAACTTCAAAGTTCTTCTAAAAGCTTTGACCGGACCTCTTCATTTCTATCCAATATATTATTGGCAGTCAAGTTACGGGTCAGCTCCCACAATATAATTGAAACGTGCATGTCATAAATAAAATTTAAAAGTGCATAAAGCAATCCCTCTGCCCCCATTGAAAAGGAACCCAATCTTACATAACGATATAAAAATCTAGTAGCAGTGCCATAAATAACTCCCAAAGCACTCAACCTTTCTCCGCCAGCAAATCTCTGCCTAGCCTCGGTAACCGCATACTTTATAGTTTTCCTAGTAAATTTTTCGCAATCATCCTCAATAATCAGGTGCAATGATAAGTTATCACGCCCTGGGAGCCGAATCATTTTTTCCGCATCAAACGAGATCGCAAGCTCATCATGAACTTTTGACCCTTTAAAGTTGATGATACTCTTTTTATAAAAATTACAACCAGAAGAAATGCGTCGAAAATGTGGGCGATGAACTACCGCACCATATCTATAGACTAGTACATCATGGAATATTGCAACCTTTTGGTCTTCATCGGCCACTCTTGCAAATTGATCTAATAAATGCCGCGGAAAAAAATGCGCACAGTAGACATGAATCACATAATCAGTAGGCGTGTTTTCGTACACCCATTTAAGTGCCTGCAAACCCATTTCAGAATCGTCTGGCGGCCTAGAAACAAACTTAATTCTATTTTTTTTACAGAAGTCCTCAGTTCCATCATTACTACCACCATCAAATACAATGATTTGGCAGAAATTTTTAAAGTTTTTATATATGAAGGGGAGTCGGCGTTCTTCATTTTTTGTAAATACTATCGCCGTTATGTTTTTATTCATTTAAACAGCTCAACTAGTTTATTAGTGAATTCATTCCAAGTCGATGTTTCCACTGATTTCCTTGAAGCATCAGACATTTGAACGTATTGATCGCTATCCACAAAGCATTGGGCAAGCATCGTCTCAAGTATGGGCCCGTCGTCTTGCAATAAATACGCAAAGCTATCTAAATTCGAGAAGTAGGCACTCAAACTCTCGTTAGGGCGAACCATAATAGGGTTTCGAAAATACATCGCCTCTAGCAGAGCCTGAAAACCGCTCCATCCCGGAGTGGTGTTTACAAACAACCGCGCATTCGACAACAGCTCGTAGTATCTTATTTTGTCAGACGGCTTTGCCTTGTCCAGATAGCCATGAACTTTGAGCCACTCATATTCAACGCCAAGCAGGCTTGAGTCAATGCCAACAATGTCAACTTCGCATTTAAATCCCTGCTGCCTGAGGTTTCGCGCAGCGGCAATCAGCTCAAGCGCGCCGATCAAGTAGAACGATTGACCAATAAAGAGAACTCTCTTTGAGTTTAGCTTTCGCTCTCGAATGTCGAGCGGAAGGACAACGTCGTCGTCAACATTTACGACATTGCCAAAACAATAAATGTTTTTGTTCTTATAGTTTCGTAACATATACTCGTAGACGTCTGGGAACAGCGTAACCACAGCGTCTGCGGACTCAATAACGGCTGTTTCTCGTTCGATCGACTTCCGCTCCAACCTGCTGGGTTGCCGCTTCAGGAATTTCTCAAATAGGAAAGCCGAGGGCCAATCACCAAGGAGAATTTGCCTATTTTTCGTGTTACATAGCGGATATGAGAATCCCTGAACGACCATGATATCTTGCTTTGTTGAGATGAATCCTAACCAAAGGCTGTAGAGGTAAGTGAAGTAGAAATGTACTGGACTGCGCACATAAAGGTAGGTGGTCCCCAGCTTGAAGTACTTGTTCAGTACACGAATAGGCAAGTTGAAAACTATTTTAAAAGGCTCCACCTCCCACATTACATAGTTCTCGACTACATAGGCCCTCTTTTCCAGGTTCTTGTGCAGCAAATAAGGAATGTTCGACCAGCTTTTATAGTTCTTTGAAGGGGCGGTGGTACAAAGCAGTATTTTCATTCGTTGTGTTTCCGCGCAGAGGATGGGCTGTAGCATGCCGGCGAGTAGCTGCAGTGCAGCATTAGCTCATATCCATGAAATATTTTCGGCACTTTATGGCCTCTGCTTTCGAATTCAAAGACAACAGTATGTCAACGCCCCGATTGACTACTCTTTCAATAAGACCTCCATTGGAGGTAAATTTATTCTTAAAAGTGAATAGCGCGCTTGTAATCTGTCCTTGATAGCGAAAATCCGTCACCGCACGCTTCGCACCGTTGTTTGATGTGGGGACGCTCTGCTTACATAAACGGGAATCAATTTGAAATGCTACAATTGATTCAAAAAAGGTAACGCTGTAAACACGCGATGAGTACGAAGCGCATCTTCGTCGCAAGGAACCCGATCTGGAATTCACGCCATCGACGAGGCGATAGGCAAAGTTAATAAAAGAATAACGCGAAGGATTGCCAAATTCACGGAAATAACTGGTGTGAACATCCTCAACGATTAGTAATCCGTCATCGTTAATATTTTGGATCGCATGATGCGACGTGATTATCTGCTGTTTGTTTGTGTGTCCGCCATCGTCGATCACGACGTCGACCTTGCCTATCTTTTGAAATAGTTCGGACCAAAACTTGTCCGACGATTGATCGCCGATAAAAATTTCGAATCCATGCTTTTCCCAGTCACGGGCATCCGGATTCAAATCAATTCCGATTATTCGTGCCTTGGGACCTAAAAATTTACGCCACATAAATAGCGAACCACCGTTGAAAATACCAACCTCCACAATCGTGACATCCCGATCAACATACTTTTTTAGCAGTGTCTCATATACGGGGAAATAGCTATCGTATTTGATCGAGAGGTACGGAACGCTGCCGTATATTTCTGTTAAAGTGTCGCTCATTATAGGTTTTCCTTTTATTGATGCATACTTTACTGTTAGAGCTGTAGCGTCTTTTATCTGTTCCCAGTTTCCCTAGATTTTCGACATGCTCCAGAAAATCTTTATGTATTGGTCGATTAAATCAGCTTTAAATAATTAGATCCGCAGCAAGGCTGGCAATTAGCGTCATATGCAACATAAAGGTTCTTGCGGGGGTCTGCAACCATTAAATCAACCGCGATAATCCAATTCATAAAAGTGCTTTTACTTGGATTTTAATTATTCCACACTGTAAAACTCACTTCTCGGCCATCGTCGAGGAGACTTTGCACAGAAAAGTCAAATTTCGGCCGATAAAACTAGTCGGTAGCACAGTACTGACGAATTGTAGTTCGAAGTGAGCGATAAATCGTCTCCTCTACTATCACGTTTTGGTCAGTCGGCTTTAGGACTGCAACGTGATCCACCTCATTTCCGAAAAAACGGGCGCAAGACCTCACCACAATTTGAGCAGGCGGATCTCTTGTATAGTTCGGAACACTGTTATCCTGATCTAAAACAACTAAAAGACTTCTGCGAGGCCGAAGAATCGATTGAAAAATAACAAATCCCCCGCCTACTCTCCCACAGATAAGCCCACACAAAGTTCCGATCTTTGGTGCAAGGTATGCAGGAACCTTTATTGTAGGAAATCCCGGTGGCACAATCTGCTCCAAGAACTCCTTAGCGCCGACATTACCAGCGATGTTAAATATGACTAGAAACCCTTCAGTCTGCAGTGCTTTAGCTACACTTAACCATAATTCGGAGCGGATGTTTTGATGCGTGTAACAGATAGGGCTAATTAACGCGACTCTGGAAAGATCATTTGTAATTGTACTAAATAACATAGATGCATCCAACTCATCTAACTCCGTATATTTAGGACGCTTTCCGTAACCCTCAAGCGGAAGGTTTAGAACTTTTCGCTGAGCCGTCATATGATGCAACCCATCCTGACCGCGCATGTAGGCCTCTACCTCCCTGCTTTCGTCAGGATATCGGACAACGTGCGTGGGCTTTAACCTAAACGTCATAATCAGCCAACTGATGTGACTTACAGTCGGCAATATGTCAGAGACCACCTGCCAATTTTCTGTTATTTTTTGGCATCTTTTCTCCGATAATCCCACTAATATAACGTCGGTATTATCAATGAATAATTCAAAAACTCTTCGATAGTTAGAGGATATTATGACGATGGTACGACCATTTTTACATACATATTCGTCTAAAAGCGAGGCCGCAAGGAACTGATCACCAATACTACCATGAGCAAGAAGAATCGGATAAAAACCGTTTTTTACCCACAATGGCAAAACCTCAAGGTATATTTTTACACTATACGCTGATAGTTTCAAATAACTCCTCGCAACGGCCCAGATGGGCTTAATATTTACCATCGACATATCCCCCGCTTACTCAATCTAAATTGAAATCTATAATCTTCTATGATAATCAGAACCTGACTTGTACAGATTTGCCGCTTTGTAGCGATCAGGAGTCCCAATATCTATTAGCGCCGCATGTGTCTCATAGGTATATATATGCCCGATGAAATATGGTATAATATCGAGACTAAAGTCCCTTGCGGCTGAGAATCTTTCTCTTAGAATTTGCAGCATTTCACTCGAAAGTATATAAATCGCAGCATTTGCTAAATTACCAGGTGGATACTTAACCTTCTCATGAAACTGTCTAACTACTCCTTTATTGTCCACGTTAACTATGCCACAGCTTGTTGGATCGGGGGTTCGAAAAGTCATCATCGTAAAAAAGCACTCGGCGGGACGGTGTCGGTGGTTCGTTATAAACCGATCTAAGCTTTCCAAACTATAATTATCAGCATGGATTAGCAGCGCATCTTCGGACCCAAAAAAGTCTAAATTCTTCAAAAGCGTACCCGCTGTTCCTAGAAGCTTACTTTCATAGGCCGTAGTTATATACCCGGAATAAGGAGAGCCAGAAATATGCTGCTCTACCATCTCATGGCGATAGTGCGTATTGATCAATACATCCTTTACACCGACTTGTACCAACTTCTCTAACCAGATGTCGAGTAGCGGTATCCCACCAATTGGTACTAGACATTTTGGTAGGAGATCGGTAATCGGTTTTAATCGGGTGCCTAAACCTGCCGCTAAAAGTAGCGCACGCATTAGCCAAGTACTCCTATAATCTCATCTTGGTGAAGCGGAATATTGCCAACTCTACTGACTTGCACCGCGGCTGCAACTGAACCCAAATATGCTGCCTCCCAAATATTACCTCCGCAAGCCAGGACCATAGCACTTGTAATCAAAAGAGAATCTCCAGCACCACTTACGTCCTTTGGGGATCGGTTCATAGGCGAGATCCTATCAGTTGTCCATTCTCCGCTCGGGCTTTGGGCAGTGTAAACTAGTACTCCCTCGTCACCCAATTTTAAAAGTATATTCTCAGAGGCGGAGTAAGTTGTCAGGTTACGCGCAAGTACCACCAAGCCATCGTCGTGATTTCGTGTACTCACTCGGGCCTCATGCTCCGTCGGAGTCAGTAGATGCATGCCATTAAATCTCCCAATATTACCTGTTTGGGAGGAGGACTGGCTGTCCGCTACCATTTTTATACCATTTAATTGACAGATCTTTACTATTCTGTCCACTAAACTTTGTGGTAGGCATCCATAATTAAAATCAGAAAATACTAGCAAATTTATGGCGGGGGCGAGCGCCTCAAACCTTTCAAAGATAGAATTCTGCAAATGCTTTGATATAGCCCTATGCTGCAACCTACTCACCCTCAATAGGGTCTTTGATTGACTTCGGTAGCGTTGCTTCAAGGTTGTCGGTCGTTCACCGTCAATCATAATCTCGTGCCTAACGCCAATAAGACCTAATTGTGAGAGCGCAAACATACCGGCGGCGTCGTCACCTGCAACGGACAAAAAATGGGACCTTGCCCCAAGACCCGCGGCGTGAGCCGCAACAATTCCGGCTCCACCCAAGAATTTGTTTGAGTCAAGTGGGGTTACTACCAGCGTCGGATCCTCTTGGGACATACCGAGAGCCCTACAAGATATATATTCATCAACAATTATATCCCCGATACTACAAACCGAAATGTTTGAAAATTGATGAATTATATCGGTAAGTCGTTCTCTACTTAAATTGTGTCTTAAAGTAAATTCCTCTTGTTTCTCCCACATGATTTTATCAGTTGATGCAAACTCTTTACGGATTAGATCAATGGATGATAGCCCGGATTCTCCAGAGCTAAATATTAAAATTCCGCCATAGCTTTGCAAAAACTGTAACTCCGGATTAAATCCGTCTTCGTGTTCTTTACCTTTAACCATGATATCCGGCTTCAGCCGAAGAATAAGATCTTTCACAGGCTCATCGTAAATAAATGCTTCTGATACCCACCCTAGACATTGCACACCTTCTAAACGAAGCCTCTCTTGAACATGCGCCTTGTTGCCTGCGATTCGATCAGACTCTACCCCAACAACCAATCGGGCAGAAATTTGGTGAGCAAAGCGAAGCAGTCGGAGATGGCCCGGGTGGATTACATTGAAACACCCAGTGACGAGAATTTTCTTCATTAACTTATACTCATTCGGTTTAATTTAACGATTATAAAGGTCAAGCCCTATTTACTTAGCTTTAATAAATCTGAGTTCAGATTCTCAGATTTATCTTCCGGCGCCCAAGGCGGAAAAACTGAAGACTGAGGCGTGAATGGACCTTGTGTTACTTCGAAAAACACTAGATACTCAGATTTAATGACCATTGAATGGTAGACGTTTGAAGGCATATTTTGATAAAAATTATCGCCAGAGCCAGGCGGCCCCATCTCAACTCTTTTAGTCACATTCCCGTAGTCATCGAAAAGGAAAACAGACGCATATCCTTCTAGTACTGTCATAGACTCACAATACTTTGGATGCTTGTGTGGTCTAATATAACAGCTTGCGCCATGAACAATCAGCATTTCATGAACAAGTTGCTGGGGTGAACGGTGTACACATACCCGAACCCTATTTCGAGCATTCGCTGAGGCTCTTTTTTTCAAATCAACAATGTCGAGCTCGGAGAACCAAGTTACTTCGTCAATCGAGTAGAGAACCTCTTCATTTTGTATCCTGTAATTCGTACGTATTTTACGTGGCATTTTTAACATCTCTTTTGATCCGAATTTATGGTGACAATAAAAATACCAAACACATTCAATAACACAGAGCCATTTAGCGCCATAATTTAAACACTGAGCATATTCAATATTAATGCCTTTAACTAATCATTCAATGTCACACATTTTTATGAGCGTTTCACGCATGTTCATGTCACCATTTTCGAAATATGCAGCTATACAATTCAGACGTGTTTGTAAAAAATAAGAAGATCCCTAAAGAACATTTTACGAAGTTACATTTTGGCTAAGAACCTAGATCACTTTAAATCCTATTTTTTGGTGAAATTTATTCGAAATATATGAACTCAAAGTCCCCGCTGTATCCATACTCACCGAATAACCAAACCCACTCCACTGGATTAAAAAACGACTCGCAAGTTAGTGCCCAGCACTGTAAATTGAATAATTCTTGATCCGTCCTGTAACTTTCAACCATTATGTATCCGTTTTTGCTTACTCGATCAATTTCGACCAGAGCCTTCTTAATTTCAATGACATTTAAGTTGTGGAGTACCCCTAGCGAAATAACCAAGTCAAAATATCCGTCCTCAAACGGATATTGGTCTTGCGCTCTGAACTGTAGCAAGTGGGGTTTAATAATATCGGTTGCATTGCTAATTGCGTATGCGGAGATATCTGTCCCTACGATATCGAGACCGGGCTCTAAAAGCAGCATCTCATGTAGCAAATATCCCTTGCCACACCCGACGTCCAACACCCTTGATCCAGCAATTAAGTGATACGTCTTGATCAACTGTTCTGCGACATTGCGCCATCGACCGGACAAATATCGATACCCTCCGTACCCATAACGCCTATCTCCATCCCAATAATGTTCATCATACCTTTTTGCCACCCCCATGCATTGGACCTTATCGTTAAGCATGCGAGGCAAGTATTCACGTTTCGACGACATATGAAGCGGGGTGACGAAATTGCGTAGCATACGTATTTATTAAATCAATGTTTATAAGTTCAACAATTAGCACAAGCAGGTTGGCTAGAGTAAATCCGTTAACTGGACACAATAAGGTATTGTTTCTTTTACTTTCCACAACGTCTCAATTTCATTAAATTGAATCTCGGAACGAGCATACAACCCCTCGACTGCAAAATGTATGGCCTTCCCAGCCAGGTGTATTTTTTGATAGACCTCTAAACGTTGTGAGCGTTGTTCAGGGAGTTGAAAAACACTGTATGCAATCAGACCCGAAACGTCCGCGAGATCGTCGAGTAGTTGCTGCAAAACCAACCGCGAGCCCGTCATCGCGTACTCGGTAGAGCTGAGCAAAAAGTGAAGGTTATTTCGTTCGCAATAATCTCGAATTACTATATTTTGAATATGTTGAGGTACTCGCTCCCCCATAAACGGGCGACTGAATATATATCCACGAACTCTATTCATCTTTCAACTGGTAGACGATAGTGCATCCCATATCTAGATGCGGCGCGCAGAGTAATCGGCTGAAAAAATTCACCTATCTTTTTATCGCCATAGGGTGTAAATATACCCTTAAAGCGGCAATTCATAGACCACCGAGTCTCAGATTCAACATTAATTCGATTCCCGTGCGGTATACCTTGGTTGAAAACTAGCACCTCGCCAAAACGCACATCGATGAACTTAATATCATTCCTTATGTTTTGGTACAGGTCTTCGCTATTGTCACCCGCCATATCCTGAAAATTGGCATTAAGATTTAGGGCTGATGTTGGATTCATTATGTACATTGCTTTAGTTTTAAAGCAATCAACCATAGGAATCCATACCACCACCTCGAAAGGGGAGTCACCCGACCAAGTGTCTGCATGGACAGGCAGCAGAGAACTATCATCGTTTGGAAACTGTATGCTTAGGTTTATACGTAACTGCATCGCTAATTCGTTACCTACTAGCGCTTCCAAATAAGGCTTCGCTATTTTAAAATAATTGTGGCGAAATTCTGGTATCGCATTAATACCTCTAATTATCCTTAATCTAAAGTTATTCAACTCAGTCACCGGCACATGCTTATGTATGTTATTCAACAACTGATTAGGTTCGATATCACTAGCCAATTTTAAATCCCTTATGACAAGGTCAGTGAATTGACTGCGCATCCATTGAAGTGCGCTTGTATCAGCCACAGCACGAACAAGGTAACCCTCTTTCAAGTACTCCGTTGTAAGCGCTTGTTCAAAAGTAGTGAGGAACATCACTAGCTCCCCCTTAGCTTAGCCCGCATCGCATGGCAAAGGCCATCTACTGTGAGGCCCCAGTGAGACAGCAACGAATCTTGGGTCCCATATTGATCTGCAAACCGATCTGGTATTCCCATACGAACGAGCTTAAATGCGTGGTCAGAAATTTCGTCACAACAATATTCCATTACTGCGCTCCCTAATCCGCCGCTGCGCAAGTGCTCCTCCACAGAAACTACTGCATCAACTTTAGGTATCCAATGTTGGAGCTTCGCGCAGTCAAGCGGCTTTAAGGTATGAAAGTGCAACAAACCGCAATTAATATTTTCGTCCGCTAGTTTGATAATTGACTCAATTGCTAACTGCGCCATTATACCCGTTGTGATAAATAAACCCTCCCCAGGCTCTTTCATCAAAATCGCCTCTCCTATTTCAAATTGTTTTTCATTTCGGCTTACAATCGTTTCACCGCCTTTTGCTAATCGTATATACATAGGGTGCGGCCAACCCACACTGGCAACCATCACACGTCGCATTTCATCGGCGTCACAAGGCGCAAGAACTGTCATATTCGGCAATGCGCGCATAATTGCGAAATCTTCGACTGCGAGATGTGTCGGCCCCAATGGAGCATAAACCCCTCCGCCCCCACTTGCAATGAGTCGCACTGGAAGGTCGTGCAGGCATAGGTCCAAAGCGACCTGTTCATAACATCGCCGCGTCAAGAAAGTAGCAATAGTATTTATATAAGGTAAAAATCCACTCAGGGCCAGCCCAGCAGCCATCCCTATTATGTGTTGCTCGCTTACCCCCTCCATGAAAAATCTATCGGGCATTTCCGCCTTCATGGAATCAAGAACGCCCGGACCTAGATCCGACCCGATAAAAACAATACGTGCATCTGCTCTTGCAAGCTCATGGACCATGTTCAAGCTAGTTTTTCGCATTTACTTCATTACCTCAATCGAGACAAGCCTTCATTGCCTCAATCTCAGAGGTCGTGAGCCCGGATTTATGATGCCATTCTGCACGACCCTCAGCAAAAGGGAATCCCTTCCCCTTTACTGTATGGCAAATTATGGCCGTTGGCTTGGTGGGATTTAAAGGCAATTTCGAGAGCAATATCTCAAGTTGTACCACATCATGTCCATCGACTTCAGCGACAGCAAAGCCGAAAGCCCGCCATTTGTCGGCCAATGGCTCAAGATCCAATACCTCAGCGGTGGTACCATAGGACTGAAGCTTGTTGTAATCAATCATCACTGTTAATGATGAAAGCTTATGCTTAGATGCAGACATAGCGGCCTCCCATACAGAGCCCTCGTTGATTTCCCCGTCGCCCGTCAATACAACAACACGAATAGATTGCTGTCTAATCTTCGCCGCCACTGCCATTCCAACTCCGATAGATAACCCATGGCCCAGCGCCCCGGTAGAGGCCTCCACCCCAGGTAGCTTACCAAATTCTGGATGACCGCCTAAACGTGAGGTTGCCGAGCAAAATGAACTAATCTCTGACTTAGAAAAAAAACCTTTATCCGCCAAAAGCGCATACAAAGCTAGGCAACCATGCCCCTTGCTTAAAATAAACCGATCCCTATCTGCCCATAGCGGCTCGTTAGGTCGGAATCTCAAAACGGAGTCATATAGAACTCTTAAAATCTCTACTATAGACATAGAGGACCCAAGGTGACCTCTCCTGCCACCTTCCAAAGCACTTACAATAACACGCCTTAGGTTCTTAGACCGCGAATCCATGATCGATATGCTCCTTTACTAGCTTCAAGAGCCTGGCCGCTTTCACAAATTGTTCACGCAATAATAGCTCTTTTGACACGTTACCCATCGGATTTGCAAATGTTCGGCGAGCAAGGGCAGTAGCCACAAATTCATTCAATAAGATTAGACACCATCGCAACCCGAATAGGGGAAGGTAACCCCGCAGGCGGTCTAAAAAAAAATGGTCCTCGCTAAATATTTCTTTACATCGCAGGAGCCACTCTTGCCGAAGACTTATACTAAGTTCCATCGCAGGATGCCAATAAAAATCGCTAACTAATTTAACTGGGTCATCCCAACCAAAATACTCAAAGTCAATAAAAATAATCCCGTGAGCGTTACTTTTTATTGCATTGTGTGCGCCAAAATCACCTGGACTAGGCAGCTGGTGCGCTTTGATCAGGACCTCACTAAACCTCTTCCCCACAACTTGTATCGCCAATGTCTGAGCGATATCTAAAATAGGACTAAAATCATCAACGATAAAGTCTCGAAGGTAGTCCACATTAAGCTCGTTTAATTTTCTCAACCTAAGTTGAATCTGGTTAACGATTTCAGAACCGGATAGACAGGCCTCAGATGCTAAACCGATCTCGCAAAATTGTAAAATCAACCTTCTGGCAAGGTAAATCCTTTCAATGAAATCAGCTGCATTTTTTACAAACCTGCCGTCGGCCTTCGCTGGAGTACCCGCGATATTTTCGTATAAACCCCAATCAAATTCTTCGTTCGAGTAAACTGGTTCCGGCACCGGGAAATTCAAGTCAAACAAAGACCGAAGTGCAGAAAATTCTACTTTAAGTCGTTCACGACCATCCAACTGGCGATCGGGATAACATTTAAGAATGTACGATTTGACACCAAATGTATTGACCTTCATCACGCGACTATTCCCACGGCCGCGTATCCTCTCAACTTCTGTTATTTTCAATTTAGGCAACTCACGACGAAGCACAGAGCATATTTCCCCATCGGTCCAGTCATCCAATATACTATTCGTAATGCCTCGCCACGATGAAAAGCCAAGTATCCCATTATTCAAGCCATATTTGAGACTCGGGTCGAATAAAATCCTCACGACCTTTTCAGAAAGATCCGGAGAATCCAAAACCTCAACCAAATCATCGATAAAGTGCGTACATTTTAACCTAGATATCCGAGCAATTTTGGCGGCTTGAGTCGGCTCAAAAAATATATCTTCGAGCGTAAGCAGATTTAATGTTCCACCAAGGAGTCCATTTGACCTAAGCCAATTAAGTGCCTGGGACCTTAATGGTATTCTCTCTTCGTCGAAATGCCCGAACTCGGTTTTGTGGCTGACTATGAAAACCTTGTGTCCACGCTCCTTGGCCAAGTATATAAATTCATGAACACCAGCGAACGTTCTCGCAAGGTTGATATGCTTCCCATATACTTTTCCTTGCAATCGCTGCCATCTAACCTGCCCAAATTCTTGACTTAGAATCTGTTCTTTAATATATTTTTTTTCGGGAACACTTGGATCAATGCAAATGCCACTCAAACCAGCCGCCGCTACGAATGCCTGATCGTAACAGGCAACTGTGTTATCAAAATCAATTCCAATTCGAAACATTATATCAAATCAATACTCTGCATGCGTTTGATATTGAAAAATCGTTCATCAGTTAATGAGTTAGGTAAACGTCCTTGCTCTAGTGCTTGTTTAAGATCTGCACTTGCCTGCGAAATGGATTTTTTGGGCCGGAAGCCAAGAGCATTAGCTATTTTTCGCGATGAAATATGATATGAACGATTGTCATTGCTGGGGGTTGTTACCAATCGGACATCCATCCCAACGACAGAGCGTACAGTTTCTGCAAGTTCTAACACAGTCTGATTTTCAGTTCCCACATTAAATATTTGTCCCGCTACTTTGCTGGCATCTGCCTCAATAACCTTAATATAAACATCCGCCATATCATCGATATGAATATTTGGGCGGAGCTGGTGCCCACCGAATACACTAATTTCCCTTTTGTGGAAGGCGAGATTTGTAAGAATATTGACTACTACGTCGAGTCTCTGGCGCGGCGAATATCCACAAACAGTAGCGGGCCGAATTATAACGGTAGCGAAACTTGGGGATCCAAAACCAAGGAGTATCCGTTCACATTCCGCTTTAAATTTTGAATAGTCGGTTAGGGGTTCAAGCGACATTTCCTCATGCACATTGAGCTCCTCCTTAACACCATAAACAGACGAAGAGGAAGCGTACACAAATCTGGAAACTCCTAGCTCCTTACTGATGGAAACCAATGGTTCAAAGGCATTTAAATTAATCGACTTACCGAGCTCAGGGTTAAGCTCAAAACTTGGATCGTTAGAAATACAAGCCAAATGAATAACCACGTCATGTCCGGCTATTGTTTTCCTTAATAACGCCGCATCACGAATATCTCCTTTGATCAGAGTTAAGCGTTCATGTGGCTCAATAACATCTACCCCATAAATCATCAGGTCGATGACAGTAACTTGGTATCCTCTCTCTAAAAGCTTAGGAACAAGTACAGCCCCCACATAGCCCGCACCACCGGTTATGTACACGCGCCTATGCTGATTATCCATTTTCATGATTTTTAAATTCATTAAGTTAAGTGATATTAGCGATCAGTTCAAAACCTCAACTCAGATACTTAAACCAATCCTTTGTCGCAGATTCAATGGTATCTGGCGTCCAAACCGGCGCCTCTCGCCAATAATCGATCTCCCGCAAAATTATCTCAATTCCTGACTCAATGTCAATTTGAGGGAGCCAACCTAAATCCTTGGATATTTCACTAATATCAGCAAATGTAACATCCGGCTCACCAGGCCGTCTGGGTATATATAACTTATCCCCACCAAGTAGCTCAACCAAACGGTTTATAGGAATGGTCCTACCGCTTCCGACATTATATATCTTTCCAACTACCGAACTACGGGCAACCGATAGAAGCGCAGCAATAATATCGCTGACAAAAGTGAAGTCCCTTGTCTGCCGACCATCACCGACCACTGTAAAGGGTTTGCCCGCCAGTTTTTGAGCTAAAAAAACTCCCAATACCGCGCCATAAGTGCCGGAGGTACGCGACCTCGTACCATACACGTTGAAGAGTCGAGTTGAATTCGCAGGAATTTTATAAACCTTCGCCCAATGCATAACTAACTGTTCACCAAGAAACTTTGTCAATGCGTATGGGTATTGCGGGCTGATAATTGCATTTTCAGGAGTCGGGTAAATATCCGGCACGCCATAGCAAGACGAGGAAGCGGCATATACAAAACGCGATATTCCATATTCCTTAGCGGCATTGAGAACATTGAGAGTACCTGAAACATTTGAATCGAAATATCTTTTTGGATGCTGAATGCTTGGAACAATATCTGCAAGTGCAGCCAAATGAAATACCCAATCCGCTCCTTCAAATTTTCTCGCCCAGTCTCCGGGAACTGAAATATCACATTCCAATAACTCGACTAAGTTTTTGACTGATTTAAGGTTTTCAATTCGGCCGGTGCTGAAATTGTCTAAAACAGTTACCGTATGCCCAAGATCTAACAGTGCATCAACCAAGTGACTTCCAATAAAACCAGCCCCGCCCGTTACTAAGCTTTTCATAATGTATTGCTACGACAGTTTTTTTTGGCTTAGAAATTTCATACACATGTGTAAAACTATGAGCTGCAAATCTTCTGCAATTTGCATATCGTTCACGTGGAAATGAATAACATGACTTGCTTTTAATTTACAGGCCCCACCATCGAATCCCAATATCGCAAAGGTTTCCATCCCCTTTTTGGCTGCCGCTTCGATAGCCTTAATAATATTGGGGGATTTCCCGCTACCTGAGAGTGCGATTAATAAATCGCCTTCGCTTCCTTTAACATTAATTTGTTCGGAGTAAATATGTTCGTACCCGAGGTCATTTGCCAGACATGTCAACACGGCCGGATTGGCGCTCAATGCCTCAACTTTCAAGCCTTGACCATTTGCAATTCCCGCGCCATAAAGAAGGTCATTTGCCACATGCACTGCGTTACCAGCGCTACCTCCGTTGCCACATAAGTAAATGTTTTTGTCATTGCGCCAAGCAAGCATAAGCGCCTTCGCCAACTCATTAATATCGTCTTGTATGCTGGAGCTGAAAGCATGGTTTAGCGTGATTAAATATTTTTCGATGATATGTTTCATTGATTCTTTTGACTAAGTAATGTCTGCAATTAGCACAGCGCAACGCGACATTGGTGAGAGCATACAACAATTTTGGCGAAGGCAGTCTCCCCGCTCTTGGATGGTCCCAGAAATTTAAGAGGCTTCGCTCTAAGCGGTAGTATTGTCATGAAAAATATACTCGATGAAATTTCTTTGGGGTACGAGAACTAGTGGTTCGCCTAGAGCTGGCGTACCTTTGCAAGTGACGGTCATTATTCGCTGCCATTGAATGCATTTCGCTCAAGATCGATGCGTACCGCAAACCCAATTTTGTTTCAAGCTGCTAGGCCAAGGCGCGAGTGGCTCATTGCTGTGCAGCTGGTGTTCAAAGGATGACGTCGCTTGTGGGTTCCCTGATACGGCCAGCGCTTTTTTCATAAAGGCGGCGCTCGACTGCCGACTCAAAAGATGGGGGTGTTCATCGGCCAACACCGCTGAACCTTTGTGTCGAGGCTGTCTTCATCTGCCCCCGAATCGGCCTGTTGTTTTTCGGGCGGCACGCAGCCCAAATAGGTAATCCAGCGTTGCATTGTGAATGTAACTATCAATATGGCGAACTTGTCCCCCAAGCTCACGGGTCAGGCATGTCAACATGCAGGTCTATGATGCAGACTGGGTTTGGTAACAACGTAACCGTGAAGGTATCGCGATGTCCCTCCGTTCAACAAAATCGTTGCCCCCCTTGCTCAGCCTGTGCGGTGTATGGCGTGGCAAGATCGGATGCAGCAATATCTAAGCCCCAATGCAAGTGCCGTCTGGATCGGGTTAGCAGCCGGCTAAAGAGGTAGCAGCCCCACTAATTTTGGGTGTCTAACCGCCGTCCTCCCTAATTTGAGTAGCGTCTAAGCTTGGAGTGCAATCCCATAGACAGGAGATTGGACGTGAAGAAAAGATTTGCCGATGAACAAATCATAGGCTTCCTGCGCGAAGCGCAAGCGGGCCTGGCGGTAGCCGAGCTCTGCAGCAGGCATGGCTTCTCAGAGGCTAGTTACCACCTCTGGCGTAGTAAGTTTGGCGGCATGAACGTGTCGGATGCCAAGCGCCTGCATGAGCTTGAAACGGAGAACACACGCCTGAAGCGGCTACTGGCCGAGTCCATGCTGGAGAACGAGGTGACGAAAGAGGCTTTGCGAAAAAAGTGGTGAGCGCACCCGCCAGACGTGAACTGGGGCGCCACCTGTCCAGCCAAGGGCTTAGTGAACGTCGTTCGTTGCGGGTAATTGGCATGAGCGCCAGTGCTCACCACTGCGAGCCCGCTGCGCAGCGGAACTGCGCACTCAAGGAGAAGATCATCATCCTGGGACGGCGATATCGTCGCTCCTGAGCCGGCATGATTTATCTGATGCTGCGCCAGGCTGGAGAAATCGTCAACCACAAGCGCTCGGTCCGCCTGCAAGCGGAGAAGGGCATGCCCAAGAAGATCCCGATTAGGGAGCGGTATCCCCTGCAGCGCCCGACAGCTGCCAATCCTGTGTGGTCCATGTATTTCGGGTTTGACCGCACGGCCAACGGGCGCAGCATCAAGAGCCTGCGCAGCACACGAGGACTGCCCAAAGCAATCAGGACGGATGACGTGAACGAGTTCTGCAGCCATGCCATGCTAACTTTTGGCGCATGCACGTGGTGTTCAGTTGTTTCTCATCGAGCCTGACAACCCCAAGCAGAACGCCTACATCAAATCATTTAGCGGGCGCTTTCGGGATGAGTGCGTGAACGCTGATTTGCCAGTTTGCAGCATGCCCGCGTAGTCGTGGAAGCATGAATAAAGGAATACAACCAACAAAGACCAAAATGATCGCTGGGAACCATCGTAAGCTCCCCTAAAAGGTGAACAAGTCGAAAATAGAGACTTCCATTTCTTTGAGGGTGAGAGATGAGGAAGTCAAAATTTACGGAAAGACAGATTGTTGGAATATTGGGTGAAGGCGAGGTTGGACTG
>Ga0214919_10003954_pt1 | contig 21955 bp, 13 predicted proteins | sample LL1503_MetaG_FD_177994 | JGI IMG/M metagenome (GOLD analysis project Ga0214919, IMG submission 177994) | Freshwater microbial communities from Lake Lanier, Atlanta, Georgia, United States - LL-1503 | ecosystem: Environmental > Aquatic > Freshwater > Lake | place: USA: Georgia | collected... | reverse complement strand
CTTTGTTTTTCAAAACGTGCCCTACATGCTGTTTACAAAACTGAATCAGAGTGTTTTAATTAAAAATGATGGGGGCCGAATATGGACTAAAACATTCCCTGTGAGGGAACTATCTTCTATACATATCGCCAATATAAACGACGCCATCATCCTGACTGTTTTTGACAATCTAGAAAATAATGTTTACCTTTACAACCTGAACGGAGCACCTATGGACCAAGTAGTAAGACATGCTGATGGGGAAGCACAGACCACTTCATTCGGAACTTTTGGACAGTCGATAACGACGCTACTAGGGAATGTTTTAATTCAATACACAAAATATTAACCATGAAAAAACTAATTACCCTACTTCTAATTACCTCATCCATTTATGTATCAGGCCAAGCTTATTTAGGATTACACAATAGCAATTATAGTGGGGTGATGGGCACCCAGATCCAACCAGCGAGTTTTGTCGATGGACGCTATGCTTTTGACATGAATATTTCGAGTCTGAATTTCAACACGTATCAGAACTTTGGTTATTTCGATGCTAACGCCATGCGCGATGCACAAGGAAACGGTGGGTTCTGGTGGGCAAAATCATTTGACAGTGTTCAGAGTAATATCTGGCCCAATCCAGATTCTACTTTTATGGATCGATTTGTTGGGCATTTGTATAATGAAAACTCTAAAAAATCATTAGGCATGTATAATAATGTCCAAGTTGACCTATTAAATTTCGCGTTTCACATTTCACCCAAAATTGCAGTGGGCTTATTTATAAAGGGTAGAACCGTGACAAACATCGATAACATGGACCCAAAACTTGCCGTATTAGCAGAGAATGGACTCGATTATCCATCTCTTTGGAACCAGAAATTTAATGAGTCCTTATTAAATATTAGCCATTTAGCATGGACAGAATATGGCTTTAATTATAGCCAAGTAGCGCTTGACAAAGGGGAACATTTTCTGAAAGTTGGAGGTAGCTTAAAATACTTAGCCGGATTTTCAGCCGCTTATTTTTACACTGATAATTTTAATTACGACATAAAAAACAAGGATACCTCTTATAGCTTACAAGCAGACTTCAATTATGGCTACTCAAACAATCTCGATAAGTTAACTTCTCCGAATTTACAAATTAATGGTACCAACTGGCAAGAGTACGCTAAAAAATCCTCTTCTTTTGGAATGGGATTAGACCTAGGTGCCGTTTATGAGTGGCGAAAAAATTATAAGGACTTTAAATACGATATGGATGGCAAGACGGATATTTGGATGCGAAATAAAAACAAATATACGTTGCGCGTTGGAGCTTCCATTCTTGATATAGGTGGAATGAAATTTCAAAAAGGAGGTTTGAGTAGAAACTTTAGCGTTAATTCTACGAATTTATTTGATTTGACAACTTTTGAGTCCGCTTCAAGTTTATTGGGTTTTGATCAAGTGATCGATAGCTTAATTAAACAACCAAACGATAATAGCTGGACAGCAGCACAAGATACTTCTAGTACATTTTGGATGAAAACACCTGCTGCTTTTAGTTTACAAGTTGATTATCATATTTGGAAAGGATTTTATATCAACGCAACAAGTATGATAAATTTAAGGGCAAATAGGAAAGATACAAAGGTAAAGATTCCGAATCAGTTTTCCATCACGCCAAGTTTTGATGTAGCAGGATTTGGATTGTATTTACCACTGTCAATTAACACATACAGTGGCTTCAAGGCGGGTATTGCAACACGCTTAGGACCATTGACTTTTGGAATGACTGATTTTTCCTTGTTGTTAGCACGTGGTAAAATAAGAGGCGCAGAATTTTATGCGGGATTACGATTGCCGATTCTTTACATGAAAGTAAAGGATAAGGATTTAGATAAAGTATCCAACAAGAAAGATGAATGCATCGATGTCCCAGGTGTTTGGGCATTTAGAGGATGTCCCGATACCGATGGTGATGGAATTCAAGACAGTAAAGATGATTGTCCAACAGTTGCTGGCATACCAGAGTTTAACGGTTGTCCAGACAAAGACGGCGATAAAATAATGGATAAAAATGATTCTTGTCCAGATGTTGCCGGACCAATTGAATTTAATGGCTGCCCAGACACAGACGGAGATAAAATCATTGATAAAAAGGATAGCTGCCCAACTATTGCAGGGGTTCTATATTTACAAGGATGTCCAGATCGTGACAAAGACAGCATCACTGATGCGGATGATTTATGTCCTGATAACTTTGGCCCACGTGAAAACAATGGCTGCCCTGACACAGACAAGGATGGTATTTTTGACTATTTAGACGACTGCCCATTAATTTTCGGCCCTAAGGAAAATAATGGCTGTCCATGGCCAGATACGGATGCGGATGGTTTACTTGATAAAGATGATGATTGTCCTCTTTTAGCTGGTCCAAAAGAAAATAAAGGTTGTCCATATAAAGATACAGATGGAGATGGCTTGTTGGATAAAGACGATGATTGTCCGAATACACCTGGACCTAAGTCAAACAAAGGCTGTCCTGTAATAGAAGTGGAAGTGGAGGAAATTTTAAAAACAGCCTTTGATGCCTTAGAATTTGAATTTGGAAAAGGAATAATATTAGATATATCTAAACCGTCTCTGATCGAATTAGCAGGTGTGCTGACCAAAAAACCTACTTGGAAACTTGAAATCACAGGACACACGGATAATGTGGGAGATGAACAAGCTAATTTAATCTTGTCAAAGAAACGTGCCGAAGCAATTCGTGAATTCCTTGTCGGACAAGGAATCGACTACACTCGACTAAACGTACTATATTTTGGAGAAACGATGCCGATTGGTGACAACAATACGGTAGAAGGGCGTCAGAAAAACAGACGAGTTGAGATGAAAGTTATGTTTGACTAAAAGCTGGTTTACAGGGTAATGTTATTAATTCAATAAACTTGTTTAACATTAATTTAACATTTGTTTAACTGTTAAATTATTTGTTTAAAGTTATTTTGCGGGTAATTAAACCCGTGTGATATGAAGTGTTTTCTAACAGTTTTCTCCTTCTTTTTTATTCTAATAATTAGCGCTCAAAAAGGATCAATATCAGGCAAATTAACGGATGGGAATAACAATGAAGGCATCTTCAATGCTAAAATTTATATAAAAAGTATCGCTAAAGGTGTGATGTCAGATCAAGAAGGTAAATTTTCCTTTACAGATTTAGCCCCTGGCGTTTACACAATTGACATCAAAGCAACCACATTTAACAATAAGATTATCACCGATATCTTGGTTGTTGCTAGTAAAGATTATTATTTCGAAACAGCATTGGAACCCGTAGTTACGGAATATGGTACAATTACCAAAACATACACCATTAAAAGAGAAACTGATTTAGGATTACTACAAGCTCAAAAAGCAAGTTTAGTGGTTTTAGATGGTACCACTCAAGAACAACTTAAAAGAACGCCAGATAAAACAGTAGGTGATGCATTAAAAAGAATTAGTGGGGCAAGTATTCAAGATAATAAATTCGCAGTAATAAGAGGATTGAATGATCGTTACAATGCTGCCTATTTAAATGGCTCCCCACTTCCAAGCTCAGAAGGTGATAGAAAAGCTTTTGCATTTGACATTTTCCCGGTAAATATGTTAGACAATCTCACGATTGTAAAGACTGCATCAGCTGATATGCCCGCAGAATTTGCAGGAGGAATCATACAAGTGAAAACAAAGGATATTCCAAGTGAAAACTTCCAATCTATTTCCTTTGGTGGAGGATTCAACACCATTACTACTTTTCAAAGTCAAGTTAAAAGTCAAAAAGGCAAATTAGACTGGCTAGGAATTGACGACGGAACTAGAGCCATGCCGAATTCAATTCCAAGTTCAAAAGACTTCCCAGTCTTAATGAGTGATCAAGCATCCTTGGCAAAAACATTCAGTTTTGATTGGAACTTAAAACAAGCGAAGTTCAGTCCTAATGCCTCCATTCAATATGCAGCAGGATTCAAAAAAAAATTAAAAAACGAAAGTGAATTTGGTTTTATCGGTTCTGTTAGTTACAACAAAACCAATAACTATAATGAAACTGTAAGAAGATCCTACACAGATAATGCTGCCGGTGGATCAGGTTCTTCGCAAATGGAGACAGATTATCTAGACAAGACATATTCGACTCAAATTCTTACTGGTTCGATGGCTAACTTCACTTTAAAAATTAATCCAACAAATTCTATAAGTTTCAAAAATCTTTACAGCATCAATTCTGATAATAGAGTAATTTCTCGTTCTGGAACCATTAGTCCTCTAGATCTTAATCCAACACTTATTAAAAGTAACGCTACTTGGTTCACTTCAAATAATATCTATTCTGGACAATTAGGAGGAAATCACAGCTTCAAAGAAAATAAATTAAAACTTGATTGGGGCGCTGCCCTTTCAACGATATCTAGAACAATACCGAATTTAAGAAGATCTATTTATACCAGATCAAGCACCTTTAATGATCCTTCCAATCCAATAGCGGAAGATACGATGTATGTGGCCAACATTGCGCAATCAAATGTAGGTCCTGATTATGGTGGAAGCATGTTTTTTTCAACCAATAAGGAGCAAATTTATAGTGGAAAAGTAAATTTATCTTATCAAATTAAAGAGAAAAAAGGATTGAAAACAGAAATTAAAGTTGGTGGCATGTACCAATACCGAAATAGAGATTTTGTAGCAAGACAATTTGGATATACTAAATATGGTGCTGCAGGTGGAAGTGTAAATTTTGACCAAAATCTACTTTATTTACCTATAGAAACTATTTTTTCACCTGAAAATATGGGTTTAATTAGTCCTGGAGTTGGTGGATTTAAATTGACTGAAGGAACAAAGACTTCTGATAGTTATAGCGCTAACTCCCACTTGAATGCAGCCTATATTTCTACTTTACATTCGCGCAAGAAATTTAAATTTCTTTATGGAATCAGATTAGAGGATTTTACACAAAACCTAAATGCAATAAAAGCAGATAAAACTGAATTGAATGTACACTTGCATAATTTAGATGTTTTACCCTCTTTCAATTTTATTTACAGTCCATCTACCAAAGTAAATGTTCGTTTAAGTGGTTCGCAAACACTAAACAGACCCGAATATCGTGAGTTAGCTCCCTTTGCATTTTACGACTTTAATACTCAATTTGTACTATCTGGAAATGATAGTTTACAAAGAGCCAAGATTACCAATCTAGATTTGCGCTACGAAATATATCCATCAAGTGGGCAGTTATTTTCTGCAACTGTTTTTTATAAACACTTCCAAAATCCTATAGAACAAATTGCTCGAGCTGATGTGTTGAATGAAATTTCTTACAAGAATGTCCCAACAGCCACTAACTTTGGTTTAGAATTGGAATTCAAAGGGACAATTGGTTCTTTCTTTAAAGCTGACTCTTCTTCACTATGGAATAAATTAAGTCTATTTACTAATCTAGGAATCGTTAGATCTATTGTTGATGTATCTCAAAATATTGGTACTCCCTATGCAACAAGACCATTACAGGGCCAATCACCCTACATTATTAATGCTGGACTTAATTACAAGACAGACAACAACTATTCTTTCAGCATGAATTTAAACCGTGTTGGACCTAGAATATATATCCTAGGAAGTGTCTTACAACCAGATATTTGGGAAAAGAGCCGCACGTTCTTAGACTTTCAAATTGCGAAAACAATGGCAAAAGATCGTTTAGAACTTAAAATTAATTTTCAGAATATCTTGGCTCAAAATTTAGTGTTCTACCAAAATAATTATGGACAAGCTTCAGATAGAAATTTTGTTTCTAAATTAGGCAACATCATTTTCTTAGGTGATGCAACTGGTGAAAACAGCTATAATAGTGCAACTGACGACTTAGTGTGGTCCACCAAATTCGGAAGGACGATTTCCTTCGTCCTTACCTACAAATTCTAATTTGATAATGTTATGCAAACGTTACGCGAAATTCATATTTGCGTAATCTAAACTTAATTGTATCATATCCTTAGCTTAACTTTTACGCGAATTGATTGCCCCAATTTTGTGCTGTATTAAAAAATAAAAATTATGAAAAAAATCTATGCAATTCTTGCTATAGCATTCTTTGGAAGCTTAGCCTACGGACAAAGTTTCTTTGTTCCAACTTCTTATCGTGGTGCCTTAGCCCCAGCGCCTACTGCGCAATGGACTGACAACTGGGTTAATTGGGATCCACAGAATACCATTTATGGTACTTCCACTGTAAATGTCACTACTTCGATTACCACAAGTACTACTTGGACATCGAATAATGTTTATCTATTACAAGGACAAATTTATGTAAAAAACGGAGCGATTTTAACCATTCAACCAGGTACTGTAATCATGGGTGATAAGACATTCGTGGGTTCAGGATTGTTCATTTGTCAAGGTTCTAAACTTATTGCTAACGGAACAGTAAATTCACCAATTGTATTTACTTCTAACCAGCCCGCAGGATCAAGAGCTGCAGGAGACTGGGGTGGTTTAATTTTAATGGGTAAAGCAACTACTAATGTTGCCGGTGGCATTGGAAATATTGAAGGATTAACAGTTTCACCAGACACTCAATTTGGTGGTGGAGCTAATCCAGACAATAATGACAATTCAGGTTCTTTAAAGTATGTTAGAATTGAATTCCCTGGATATGTTTATCAACCTAATAAAGAAATCAACGGACTTACAATGGGTGCTGTTGGTAAAGCAACAACAATTGACTATGTTCAAGTTTCATTTTCAAATGATGATGCTTTTGAATGGTTTGGTGGAAGTGTAAATTGTCGTCACCTAGTATCTTACAGAAACTTAGATGATGATTTTGATACTGATAACGGTTTTAGCGGAAATATACAGTTCTGTATTGGTGTAAGAGATCCAAACATTGCTGACAACCCGTCTGTTTCTACATCTGAAGGATTTGAATCAGATAATGACGCGACTGGATCAAACCTAGTTCCTCAAACTACAGCTGTATTCTCGAATGTAACTTGGGTTGGTCCTCTAAGAGGTAATGTTGCTGCAGTTGTTGCCAGTGGTTATAGAAGAAGTGCAAGATTGAGAAGAAATTCAGCTTTGAAAATTTACAACAGTATCTTTATGGATGGTACAAGAGGAGTTCATATTGATGGAACTGCATGTGAAGCAAACGCTACTAATGGAACATCTCTTGCAACTATTACAAATAATTCTGCTACTCCTACATTTGGTGTATTAAAATTCAAAAATAATCTTGTTGCTGGATATCAACCTACAAGATCAGTTGAAGTTAATGTAGGAAGCACTTTCAATATTAGTAACTGGTTTGGATTAAATGCAAACGATTCTGTTGCAAGTTCAGCTAATATTTTGGTGAATCCTTATGGAACTAACTTTTTAAATCCTGACTTAAGACCAATTGTTGGTTCTAATGCTTTAAGCAATATTTCATATGTTGATTTAGGAATAAATCCGATGTTAATTGGAGCGCCTATTTCAACAGCAACTGTTAATTATTGCATTGGTGCAACTGCATCTGCTTTAACTGCAACTGCAAATAATGATTGTACATTATTGTGGTATATGTCTGCTGTTGGTGGATCAAGTATCCCAACTCCTACACCAAACACGTTGGTAGCTGGAACTACAGTTTATTATGTAAGTCAAATTAATGTTGACGGTTATGAAGGTGCAAGAACTATGGTTACTGTATCAATAAATGCATTGCCTACAATTAATGCGGGTACTAACCAAACAGTATGTTCAGGAACACCAGTAACACTAAATGCTTCTGGGGCATCTACTTATGCATGGAACAACGGTGTAAGCAATGGAGTAAGCTTTATTCCTACTGCAACAACTACTTATCAAGTAACAGGAACGGCAGTAAACGGATGTACTAACACTGCTTCAGTAACTGTAACTGTTAATGCTTCACCAACAATTAATGCGGGTGCTAACCAAACTGTATGTGCAGGAACATCAGTAACACTGAATGCTTCTGGGGCATCTACTTATGCATGGAACAACGGTGTAAGCAATGGAGTAAGCTTTATTCCTACTGCAACAACTACTTATACGGTAACAGGAACAGCAGTAAACGGATGTACTAACACCGACTTAGTAACTGTAACAGTAAACGCATTGCCTACAATTAATGCGGGTGTTAACCAAACTGTATGTGCAGGAACACCAGTAACACTGAATGCGTCTGGGGCAACTAATTATTCATGGAACAACGGTGTAAGCAATGGAGTAAGCTTTATTCCTACTGCAACAACTACTTATCAAGTAACAGGAACGGCAGTAAACGGATGTACTAACACCGACTTAGTAACTGTAACAGTAAACGCATTGCCTACAATTAATGCGGGTGTTAACCAAACAGTATGTGCAGGAACATCAGTAACATTGAATGCTTCTGGCGCATCTACTTATGCATGGAACAACGGTGTAATCAATGGAGTAAGCTTTATTCCTACTGCAACAACAACTTATACGGTAACAGGAACAGCAGTAAACGGATGTACTAACACCGCCTTAGTAACTGTAAATTTGAATGCTTTACCAGCAACTCCAGTTATTACCGCAAGTGGATCCACATCTTTTTGTACAGGTAGTTCGATCAATTTAACTTCCTCATACAACAATGGTAATGTATGGTCTACAGGAGCTATTAGCTCAACTATAAATGTAGCTAATACAAGCGTTGTTACTGTCACCTATACGAATGCAAACGGCTGTAGTGCTACATCAGCTCCAACTAGCATAAATGTAAGTGCAGCTCCTCAACCTACTGTTCAAGTAAGTTCAAATCAAGCATGTACAGGCGATACAGTTATTTTAACAGCGTCTCCTTCTAATAGCTATCTTTGGTCGAATGGTCAAACTACTCAATCAATTTTAATTACTGCTACCACGCCATCAATAACAGTTACAGTAACTAACGCTATCGCATGTAATGGTGCAGGAACATCACAACCTGTTACAGTTACCTTTGTTACAGCACTTCCTACTGTGACCGCTAGTTCTTTAACAGCTTGTACAGGTAATACGGTTACTTTAACCTCTTCGCCGGCCGATAGTTATACTTGGTCTACTGGACAAACAACACAGTCGATTTCAATTTCAGCTACGACTACAGCTAGCGTAACGACGACAAATTCAAACGCCTGTAATGGTTATGGAATGTCTCAAGCAACGACGGTGACCTTTACTACCGTACTTCCTACTGCGACTGCTAGTTCTTTAACAGCTTGTTCAGGTGATACCGTTACTTTAACCTCTTCGCCAGCCGATAGTTATACTTGGTCTACGGGACAAACTACACAGTCAATTTCAATTACAGCTACTACTACAGCCAGCGTAACGACGACAAACACAAACGCTTGTAATGGTTATGGAATGTCTCCGGCAACTACGGTGACCTTTACTGCTACACCAACAGCTGCAGGAGCATTTACAACAAATGGTAATGTTGTATCCTTTACTAATACATCAACTGGAGCAGCTTCATACTCTTGGGATTTTGGAGATCAATCTAACTCATCAGCAATTGCTCCATCACATGCTTATATCGGAAATGGAGTATATGTTGTAACCTTAACCGCTATCAATGGAGCGTGTACAGATGTAATCACTTTTGATGTAACATTGTCGGTAGGTTTAGATGAATTAACAGGTCTTTCAAATGTTAACATCTACCCTAATCCAGCGAATGATGTACTAAACATCGATTACAATAAAAATGGAGACGATGTGGTTGAAATTTCAATTATTGATCAATTCGGAAGAATTATTACATCAATAAATGGCTTGTCTAACGGATTTAACCATAACACTATTGACGTTAGCAACTTACAAAGTGCAGTTTATTATGTACGATTTACAACGAACGGATTCAGCAAAACTGAACGTTTAGTAATCCGATAATAAGTATTAATTACTTGAAAGGGATGATCGTTTTTTAATAACGATTATCCCTTTTTTAATAAAATAAAAAATGCTAAATAGCAAAGGACATACCATACTACTTGTAGATGATGAAACTGACATTTTAGATTTTCTATCCTACAATATTCGCAAAGAAGGGTATAAAGTTTTCACCGCAACAAATGGCGAAGACGGAGTAAAGCTAGCTCAGCAATTGAGCCCATCTTTAATCATCCTAGATGTTATGATGCCCAAAATGGATGGAATAGAAGCTTGTCAAATCATTAGAAAAGACTTGAATATTTCCCAACCAATTATCGCATTTTTAACCTCGAGAGCAGAGGATTACGCTCAAATTGCTGGATTTGAGGCCGGTGCTGATGATTACATCTCAAAACCCGTTAGGCCGAGATTGTTGATGGCTAAAATTGAGTCCTTATTAAAAAGGTTAAACAATAAAGGAATAGATACAGAAAAATTAGTGCAGCCATCTTTACTTATCGACCGTGAAAAATTCATGGTTGTTTGTGATGGGAAATCATTAATTCTTCCAAAAAAAGAATTTGAATTACTTGAATTACTAGCGAGCCGTCCCGGTAAAGTTTACAATAGGGAGCAAATATTAGCCATCGTATGGGGAAATGAAACCATCGTTGGGGAGCGAACAATAGATGTTCACATAAGAAAACTTCGCGAAAAGCTTGGAGATGACTATATTCGTACCGTTAAAGGAGTCGGATATACCTTCAACGAAAATGAAAAACCTTAGACCTAGTCTCTTAATCTTAATTGGTAGCATCATATACTTAGTGATAAGTGCCATTGCTATCCTTATATTTCATCATTTTGTAATGACCATTAATATATTGGTTATTATTTTTGCGCCACTTATTTCAGGGCTTATTGTTTTTTTATTATTCTATGGTTTATTGAAGATCTTTATTCAAAAAAGATTGCATCTAATCTATAAATCTATTCAAACCAATCAAGATTTAAAACCCGTAATGGGAAAAAGGAGTGATCTGCTAATCAATAGAGTTGAAGCCGATGTGCAAAAATGGAAAATAAATAAAAACAAAGAAATTTCAAAACTGAAAGAACAAGAAGAGTTTAGAAGAGAATTTCTAGGCAATTTAGCACATGAGCTAAAAACCCCTGTATTTGCAGTTCAAGGATATATATTAACGCTGATTGAAGGAGGTATAGAAGATCAAAATGTAAACCATCAATTCCTTAATAGAGCAGCCAATGCAACCGATCGAATCGTAAATATCCTTGAAGACTTAGATCAAATTAATAAATTAGAGGTCGACAAATTAAACATTGAACTCCGATCATTCGAAATAAAAGATCTAATCAAAGAAATCTTTGATTCCTTAGAAATCCAAGCTAAAGCAAAAAATATTTCAATTCAATTAAAAAAAGATTACTCTCCCATTCAAGTTTTTGCCGACCGAACTAAAATTAGCCAAGTTCTTACCAACTTAATTTATAATGCCATTGTATATGGAAACGAGAATGGGAACGTGACCATCTCATTAATACCGATAGATGACATTGTCACTATAGAAGTTACCGATAACGGTATAGGTATTGAGGAAGTAAATCTCCCCCGCTTATTTGAGCGTTTTTACAGAGTTGAAAAAAGCAGAAATAGAAATGAAGGTGGTTCTGGATTAGGCTTAGCCATTGTAAAACATATTATTGAATCCCACAACCAAACAATCCAAGTTAGAAGTACGCCAGGAGTTGGAAGCACCTTTAGCTTTAGTCTAAAAAAGAGTCCCCACAATGGTCCGGTAAGTTCAAGAGGAATCCCCTTAAAGTAAACCTATTTCTATTAATTTGGGTAATTTTGCAGAATGGAAATCCAGCCTTCTAAAAAGTATAATTTATTTGTCCGTTTACTGAGCTTGGCTAGGCCGTATAAACGCTATTTTTTTATAGCTTTTGCCTGTATAATTACGCTTTCATTTCTCGGGCCATTAAGACCCTATCTTATTGGAAAAATGGTAGATAATTACATTATCAATTCCCAAAATAAAGAGAAGCTATTAACATGGAGTTTGATCATTGCAGGAATATTAGTTTTAGAAGGAATTTTTCAATTAATTGCGACCTATTTCTCAAATTTATTGGCGCAATCTGTCATCAAGGATATAAGAACCAAAACCTTCAACCATCTTTTATCCTTTAGAATGCGTTATTTTGACAATACGCCTGTCGGTGCCTTAGTAACTCGTGTGGTATCAGATGTTGAAGCAATTACTGAAGTTTTTTCGGCAGGTCTAATGGAGATTTCAGGAGATTTACTATCCTTATTTTTTGTGCTTACTTTAATGTTTTTAGCAAATTGGCAATTGGCATTAATGACTTTAATTCCCGTTCCAATTTTGATTATTGCGACCCGTATTTTTGCTAAAGCGATGAAATCTTCTTTTCAATTTGAAAGGCAACAAGTCACAAAAATAAACACATTTGTGCAAGAGCATATAACAGGAATGGGTATTGTGCAATTATTTAACCGGCAAAAAATTGAATACACGAAATTTGAAGAAATCAATAAAGGGCATCGGCAAGCACATGTGAATGCTGTTTGGGCGAATTCCATATTTTTTCCAGTTGTTGAATTATTAAGTTCTCTCTCTATCGCCTTTTTACTCGTATGGGGAGCGCTTAAAGCGGGCGGGAAAACAACGCAAGAAATTAAAGCCATGTATGGGCAAATTATCGCATTTACACTTTGGATTAATCAATTATATCGACCGATACGTCAATTAGCTGACAAGTTTAATATTCTGCAACGAGGTACCGTAAGAGCTGAAAGAATTTTTGAAATTTTAGACCAAGAAGAGCATGTACAAGATGTGGGAACGGTCGATGTTTGTGATTTCAATCAAGACATTCACTTTAAAAATGTTACTTTTTCTTATGTTCCGGGGCAAGACGTACTAAAAAATATCAATTTAGTACTTGAAAAAGGAAAGACAATTGCTTTCGTTGGTGCAACGGGATCTGGAAAAACAACCCTCACCAACCTATTAGGTCGTTTTTATGATTATGAAAAAGGGGCAATATATATCGGGGAAACCGAGCTTAAGACGATCCAACTAAATCTACTAAGAGCCAATATCGCTATTGTGTTACAGGACGTTTTTTTATTTTCAGATACGATTCACAATAACATCACTTTAGGAAATAAAAACATAACAAGAGAAGAAGTAATTTTAGCTGCAAAAGCAGTAGGTGCTGATGGCTTCATTTCAAAATTGCCCGATACTTATGATTATACCATTGGAGAACGTGGAGGAGTGTTGAGTGTGGGGCAACGGCAATTATTAGCATTCATTCGAGCCTATTTATATAACCCTGTCATCTTAATTCTTGATGAAGCTACCTCCAGCCTAGACACCGAATCAGAGGAATTAATTCAAAAGGCGACAGATAAACTTACTCAAAACAGAACTTCCATTATTATTGCTCATAGATTATCAACCATTCAAAAAGCGGATAAGATCGTTGTTTTAGAGAAAGGCGAAATTGTCGAACTAGGTTCGCACAAAGTACTCTTAAAAAAAGGAGGGTATTATAAAAACCTTTTTGATAAACAGTTTCAAAATAATGAAACCCCCAATACGTAAATGGAATGAAACGATTTAAAATTGGTGGCGTACCGGAACATTTTAACCTTCCTTGGCGATTAGCTATTGAAGATGGAGATTTTAATGAAAATGGCGTAGAATTACATTGGGCTGATATGAGCGGTGGAACTGGTCAAATGATTAAAGGATTACAAACTGGTTCCATAGACATCGCGGTTTTACTAACCGAAGGAATTACCAAAGCAATTTTACAAGGACTTGATGCAACAATTGTCGCCGTTTATGTGCAATCACCACTTTCATGGGGGATTCATGTGCCTTATTCATCTTCTTTTAACAGCATAGAAGACCTAGAAAATAAAACATTCGCCATATCAAGAGAAGCTTCTGGGTCTCATCTAATGGCCGTTGTAAACGCTTATCAAAAAAATTGGGATTTATCTAAGCTTACATTTAATGTTGTAGGTGATATTTATGGTGGGTTGTGGTCCTTAAACCAAAATGAATCACAAGGATTTCTTTGGGAAAAATATACCACTCAACCTTTTGTCGACCAAAATAAATGCAGACGCGTAGGCGAAGTGAAAACACCTTGGCCCTGTTTTGTAATTGCGGTTAACAAAAAAATAGCCCGAGAAAACCCTGAGCTAATAAAAAGTATTTGTGAAACAGTTCAACTAAAAGCAAGTGCGCTGAAACAACATAAGGATTCCGCAACAATTATTTCTTGGCGGTATAATTTATCGGTTTCACAAGTTTCAATGTGGTTGGCCGATACAGAGTGGAGTACCGATGGCCAAATCAAGCTGTCCGATTTTGAATTGGTTATTCACTATTTAAACCAAATGAAGCTAATTAGTAAAGAAGAAGCTATTAATTGGGAACAAAAACTTTTTTAATGAAGTCATTTACCCTTCTTTTTGCTATACTATTCAGCCAAATTATTTATGGACAATTTGGTTGCACCGATTCTCAAGCAACGAATTTCAATGCTTCTGCGACTATTAATGATGGGTCTTGCTTGTATAATCCAACTAATTACACGTTGAATTTAGTGGCTAATTTAGTTGATACCTTAAGTGAAAATTCAGGACTTGTTTGGGCGGATGGAAAACTTTACACGTTTAATGATTCAGGCAGTGGTTCCAAGGTATACGAAGTCATGGCGAATGGAACAATAATTAGAACCATCCATATAGCCAATGCTACTAACGTAGATTGGGAAGCAATGACATCAGACTCCACGTACCTTTACCTTGGCGACTTTGGAAACAACAATGGAAATAGAACAGATTTATGTATTTATAGGCTCTTAAAGTCTGAGATGATCAATACTACCATCGACACTGTTGTAGCTGAAAAAATGAACTTTAGGTGGGCAGATCAACTCAATTTTACGGCTGCTTACAATGCGAATAATTTTGATTGTGAAGCATTTTATGCGACGGAAGATTCACTTTTCCTTTTTAGTAAAAACTGGGTGGATCTACATACGAAATGTTATGGATTACCCAACTATTGGACAGACACCTTAAATGCGGCATTTCTTTCTCAGTTTGATGTGGATGGCTTACTAACGGATGCCTGCAGAGATACGGCAACTAATAGAACCTATTTGTTAGGGTATAAAAACAATGGAAGTAATTTTTATACCAGCTTCATTTGGTGTCTGTGGGATCATACATCGAATTTGATTTTTTCAGGTAATAAAAGAAGAATTGAAATAGGAAATGTACTTACGGTTTCTCAAACAGAAGGAATAACATTGAGCGATAATGGAATCGGGTATGTAAGTGCCGAAAAAGTGGTAAACATTATTACCATTCCTGCCAAACTATTTACTTTCAATTTCACTACTTATTTTGAGGAAACAAATGGGCTAGAACCTTTATCAAACGATTTCCCGTATCAATTGAGCAACTTATTCATCAATGAAGGAATTATTGAATTAGGGATTAATGTTCCGTTCAGAAAAGTATTTATTGAAGATCTCCAAGGCAAGAGAATAATGGAAATTGAAAACAACCTTTCCCGTTTACCAATTAATGATTTTCATGGACTCTATTTTTTACGAATCGATAACAACACCTACCCGATTCTATTTTCATATTGATTTATGAATTACGGTCGCACTCGCTTGCGCAGTAGGCATGATGGTTATATCATTTAAATTCACATGTGCAGGACGAGTTGCCGCGAATACGATTACCTCAGCAATATCATCTGCCTTCAATGCCTCAAAACCGTTATAAACAGCTTTTGCTTGCTCAGCATCGCCTTTAAAACGAACAATTGAGAATTCGGTCTCAGTGGCTCCAGGAGAAACGTTGGTCACTTTTACATTATCCTGCACCAAATCAATGCGCATTGCTTTTGACAAGGCATCTACCGCATGTTTCGTTGCACAATATACATTTCCGCCCGCATACACTTCTTTACCTGCAATACTTGACACATTGAAAATGTGGCCATGCTTATTTGATTGCATGATCGGAGCAACAAACCTACTTACATACAACAAGCCTTTTATATTCGTGTCAATCATTCGCTCCCAATCGTCGATAACACCTTCGGAAATCACCCCTCGACCAACCGCTAGGCCGGCATTATTTATTAAAATTTTTAAGTTCGATTTTACAACATTAGGCAGGGAGTTAATCGCATTCGCTACCTGAGATTCATTTCGCACATCAACACTAAAAGTGAGCACCTTTACGCCATCTTTCTCTAATTCATTTTTTAATGCCAGCAGCCTATCTTCTCTTCGAGCTAATAGAATTAAGGAATAACCCAGTTTTGAAAATTGAAGAGCGCACGCTTCTCCAATTCCTGAGGTTGCGCCTGTTATAAGTGCGTATTTATCCATTTAATAAGAGTGTGATTGGTTAGTTTTACTGAGATTGATTTTAGCTTTATTATAGAAAGTAATCCAAAAAACAAGAAAGGTAAAGCCGGCATTTTATAACGAACTAATGCTCCAATTACTGGAGTAGTAAGGCCAATTATCGTAAACAAAGTCAGCATAAAAATTAAGGAGAAAACAATAAATTTCATGATTGATTTATTCGGTTTCTCAAAGTAAAAAATCGACAAAGGAATCAACGAGAAAAAAATTAAATTCTCAAAAATGGAGAATAAATACAACGGAGATTTCACCTGAGAAAACCAAGGCAATGTAAAAACATGGAGCAATGCGAGCGGAATGGCTTTTAGTATAGACCAACTGTTATTTCCCAAGTAGTCCATGTGAATAGCACTTCCAGCATGGTACGTTTTTGCCAAGTTAATAAAGTCGTGTTGCTTACCAACCAACAAGGAAATAAAATCAACGTTTGGATGTAACAACGTTACCCCGAAATATAAAACAACACCCGCAATAAGAAATGTAAGCAGTGATTTCCAAAATAGTTGAAATTTCATCCAAAGAAACCAAAATAGCAGGGCAGGTAACAAGGCAAAAAGGACATAGATTTTTAACGATGATAACAAGCCAAATCCAACTAGTAATAAGCATAAAGTAGACCAACTAAAAGACTTCGCTAATTTATAAACCGCCCAACAAAATATTCCCAATGCAAAAATTAACAAAGCTTCTTTTAACACCCCTGAAGACCAAAAAAACACAGAAGGAATTAAAAATGCGGCAACATAGGCCTTTATTTTACTTTCTGAAATATCAAAAAATAATTTCGCCATGAAAAACAAGCCTAAGAAAGACAAAAAAATAAAAATGAGCGCATGTAGGAAATAATTGCCGAAACTTAGAATCTGTAAAACAGCATTTATTCGAATCACGATTCTATTATCATTCCGCAAGCCATGGTCATACGGCCTAAACCAATAATCCATTTTATTGAGGTATTGATCCTTCAGATATTGATCCTCTGCCCCAAGCATTATTTTTATAAAATCAATAGGGTGTTTTGTTGCTGCATTTCCTAAAATTTCCCCGTCATCATAATACTTAAAAACATCAGCTGTTTGCCTATCCGTATAATAAAAGGTATAAATTAAAAATAATAAGATGCCAGCAACTACTTTTAATGAAAAAGCCACTTTTAAAGAAGAGGTACTGAAAGGAGAATTCTTAAAAAAGGATGCTTTATCGATAAACCTATAAACTCCCCATAAAAATAGCAAAGCAATAAAAAGCTTTATACCTAAAATCATGTGCAAATTTAGTGAAATTAATACCTAAGTATGGACAAAGCGTCAAAATATCCCTGCTTATGCGACAAGTTGTCAGAAATAGTTACTTGGCACATCGATTGTCAATAGTTTGAAAAAATTATAAAATGAAAACAGGACAAATTAACGTACAAACGGAAAATATTTTTCCAATTATTAAGAAGTTTTTATATTCCGACCATGAGATATTCCTCAGGGAATTAGTCTCCAATGCAGTAGATGCCTCTCAAAAAATGAAAGTGCTTTCCGCCAATGGCGAATTTAAAGGCACTTTAGGCGACTTAAGAGTAGACGTGATGTTGGATGTAGCCGAAAAAACCTTAACCATTAGAGATAACGGTATCGGTATGACTTCCGATGAAATCGATAAATACATTAACCAAATTGCCTTCTCAGGGGCGGAAGAGTTCGTTCAAAAATACAGCGGAAAAGAAGGAGCGGAGCAGATTATTGGTCATTTCGGATTAGGATTTTATTCCGCGTTTATGGTGGCTGAAAAAGTTCAAATCCGAACGCTTTCGCGCACAGAAGGATCACAAGCAGTTCAATGGGAAAGTAATGGTTCTACTGAATACACCATAAGTGACATTGAAAAAGAAAGTAGAGGGACCGATATTATCCTATACATTAATGAGGAATCAATCGAATTTATTGAAAAAGCTCGAATTGAAGGTGTCCTAAACAAGTATTGTAAATTTTTGCCGATTCCCGTCTTTTTTGGAATGAAAACCGAATACATCGATTCACCAGAAGGAGAAAAAGATGATAAAGGGGCGATTAAGCGTGTAGCCATTGAGGTACCAAATCAACTCAATAATACGCAGCCCGCTTGGACGAAGGCACCGGTTGATTTAACAGAAGAAGATTACGATTCTTTTTACCGAGAATTGTACCCAATGACCTTTGAAAAGCCCTTGTTCAACATACACTTAAATGTCGACTATCCCTTTAATTTAACAGGAATATTATATTTTCCTAAAATAAAAGAAAATGTAGAAGTACAACGAAACAAAATTAACCTTTACAGCAATCAAGTATTTATTACCGACAGCGTAGCAGAAATTGTCCCTGAATTTTTGACATTGTTGCATGGTGTTATTGATTCGCCAGATATTCCATTAAACGTTTCAAGATCTTATTTACAAAGTGATAGTAATGTAAAAAAGATCTCCTCTCACATTACCAAAAAAGTGGCCGATAAATTAGCGGAAATGTTTAAAAAAGACCGAAAAGATTTTGAGCTAAAATGGGATGATTTACAAGTTTTTGTACAATATGGCATGTTGTCTGAAGATAAATTTGCGGAAAAAGCGAACGGATTTACCTTACTTAAAAATACAGACGGCGCCTACTTTACCATTGAAGAATACAAAGAGAAAATTAAAGCCTTACAAACAGACAAAGACGGCAAAACAATCGTTTTATACACTAATAATCCCGAGGAACAATATAGCTATGTAAAAAATGCAAAAGAGCGCGGGTATGATATATTAAACTTAGATGGTCCTTTGATTTCTCACTGGCTACCAAAGTTAGAGCAAAGCAATGAAAACCTTAGTTTTGTGAGAGTAGATGCCGACACGTTAGATAAAATTATCCGTAAAACAGACGAAATACCTTCTAAATTATCAAAAGAGGAAGAAGAAAAATTGAAAGGGCTATTTGAAAATTCGATTAACAAGGAAAAATATAATATACAATTTGAGAGCATGAGTGAAGAAAATGCGCCAATTGTTATTACGCAGCCAGAATTTATTCGAAGAATGATGGAACAACAGAAGCTTGGTGGCGGCGGTGGTTTTTATGGCGCATTTCCAGAAATGTTCACGATGACAATTAATTCAAATCACCCTGCGGTTTCAGGATTAACAGCTAAACCTGAGAAAAAGCAACAAGCTACCATTAAGCAATTAACCGATTTAGCCTTATTATCGCAAGGATTATTAAAAGGAGAAGCGTTGAGTAGTTTTATTGAACGAAACTTAAAAGGAATCGCTTAAACTTATTACTTTTGTCAAGGGAGCTTGCTCCCTTTTTTCAATCTTGTCGTTTTGTATAAATTTATTTTTGGTATTGGTGCGTTTTATTTAACTAAGAAAATCAGTTTCGGTATTCTTGGTTTTATTATTGGTGGTTTTATTGATCAGTTACAAAACAACAAAGGGAAATCTGCTAATAGTCAATCGGATCCATTCCAACAATTTCGTGGACAATCTTCTCGCTTCGATTTTCAAACGATGCTTATGGCGCTTTCGGCAGCTGTAATGAAAGCAGATGGTAAAGTGCTGAAAGCAGAACTAGATTTTGTCAAGGCTTTTTTTACCAATCAGTTTGGAAATAAATTTACACCAGAACACCTTTTATCATTAAAAACCTATATTGACTCAGGACAAATACCTCTTCAGGAGATTTGTACACAAATCAGACAGGCAATGCCCATGGAAATGCGCGTTCAACTTTTACATTATTTGTTTGGGATTGCCAAATCAGATGGTAATGTTTCGCAAAGTGAAATGAGCGTAATAGAACGTATTGCTAGTCAATTAGGCGTTTCTGCGATTGAATTTGACAGCGTAAAGAACATGTTTTACCGAAACGTTGATTCCGATTATAAGATTTTAGGATTGGATGCTAATGCTACTGATGAAGAAGTAAAAAAAGCCTATAGAAAGATGGCTATAACTTATCACCCTGATAAAGTAGCGCAAATGGGAGAAGAATATCAGAAAGGAGCCAAGGAAAAATTCCAAACAATTCAAGATGCTTACGAAGCACTGAAAAAAAGACGAGGCTTTAAATAAATTAGTGGGTACTTGTCATTGATTCCGTAACACAAATAATAAAATCTGCTTTCCCAAGGTGTTCTTTTTCCAATTTATTAACCTTTAATTGGCTAACAGTTGAAATGGTTGTCACCTTAATCAATGGCTTACTTTGCTGTACATACCACAAAATCCCTTGATAATAATCGCTGTGATAAGCACCATTATAGTGGATAAGTTGATTATCGTCTTTTAAAGCTTGTAAAATATATTTTGCCATCGTGGCATCCTTGAGGGCTTGTGCCTCTAGCATATTTCCCCCACCCATATGCGCGGCCATTTCGTTTAGACTTGCATATTGACTTAGCGTGGTATCGATTGGAAATTTCAAATCTGCCATTTGGCTCTTTTTTAAAGACGAAATAGTATCCAACGCAAGGCGCCCACTTTTAAACAGTAACGACGCATACCTACGCTCAACATTGGAAGCTATACATGCTAATTTGTGTTCTTTAGCAAACAATATAAGTGGTTTGTAATCAGTAGAATAATTTGGCCATAGGCGCAGTGAATCTTTTAACTGCTTATCGGTGATTCCACCAAGAAGGTAACGGTCTAATACAGCTTGTTGATCCTGCTCAAACATTTCGAATCCTACGCTTAGCTTATTGCCCTTTTGAATAAATAACTCCTTAAGTAATTCGAGTTCCAACCAATGAGAAATAGGATTGTCATGAAACTCCCCGAACAAAATTAATTGAGCTTCATTTGATTCTTTGGTCATTTTAGCTATACTTACTTTTTTTCCTTTCGCATTGTAAATCACAAAGGCTTGTTCTGTTTGGGAAATAGCAAAAAACGGTAATAGCAATACCAGCAATAGAATTTTCATTGTTGAATTTTTTATCATGAAATTAATCGCGCCTTTAATCCTCTCCTTGCAAATGCAAATTGAAGCGAGCTGCTAATTGCTGATAAATATAACTTTTTAAATCATTGGATGCTACTTTTGAAAGCACATCAGTCATAAAAGCGGCAACCACCATACTGCGTGCGTCTGTCTCTGAAATCCCGCGGCTACGTAAATAAAAAACAGCTTCCAAATCCAATTGCCCGGTAGTAGAGCCATGTGAACATTTCACATCGTCAGCGTAAATTTCCAACTCTGGTTTCGAATTAATCGTGGCATCATCACTCAACAATACATTCGCATTGGATTGAAAGGCATTAATTTTTTGTGCATTTGGTCGTACGAATACCTTACCATTAAATACCGCCGTCGATTTATCATCCATAACGCCTTTATACAATTCATATGAATTACAATTCGGAAAAATATGATCTACCGTGGTATGGTTATCCACGTGTTGATTTTCCTTCATAATGTATGCACCGTTAAGATGGGTTTCACAATTCTCACCTTCCACATGCACCAACACGTCATTTCGAACAAATGCCCCATTTAGCGTAACGGTA
>Ga0214919_10003953_pt1 | contig 21955 bp, 10 predicted proteins | sample LL1503_MetaG_FD_177994 | JGI IMG/M metagenome (GOLD analysis project Ga0214919, IMG submission 177994) | Freshwater microbial communities from Lake Lanier, Atlanta, Georgia, United States - LL-1503 | ecosystem: Environmental > Aquatic > Freshwater > Lake | place: USA: Georgia | collected... | reverse complement strand
AGGTTAACTTGCATTAAGTGGGGCCTATAGCTCAGTCGGTAGAGCAACGGACTTTTAATCCGTGGGTCGACGGTTCGAGCCCGTCTGGGCCCACAGGCTATTTTTGAGCAAAAAGCAGCGCAGAACGTGTAAAAAATCCCATCCGAATCTTGTTTTCTGTTGCTGCTATGCCACACTTGCTGAGTGCTATCCCCTCTATTTAACCTTTTTAGGGTGAAATTTAGGGTGACGCCTTCAATAAAATCCCCGACGAAATCGGATAAACGCCGAAAAAAGATTACCTACACTCTTGGGCTGGTCTGTGCCTTATTTTTTCAAACGATCGGCTTCCAACCAGCACAGGCAGTGGCAGCACCGACAGCCTGGACAGTCACCGCTAACGTTGCAAACTACTCGCAAGGCGGAATTACGCCAATCTTTACTGGTAGCACCACTCCTGCAGGTGCAGCAACTCTTACGTGTAAAGCCTACACCGCTGCCGATACTTTATTTGCTACGCCTTTAACCTTAACTGCATCGACGACGATTGGTGCAACGTACAAAGTCAGATGTACGGGAGTTGCAGCGTCAGGTTATGCAGCTAGCCCTACTAGTAATACAACAGCAGCTCTCTCTGTCGTCGCCAATTTATCCTTGACCTGTAACGCTAACTTTTATCAAGTCTCCAACAACTTGCTATATAAATTGACATACACATCAGGTGCTTCGCCACCATTTTCTTACGCAGCTTTTGGTGCAGCAAATACGATCAATAATGCAATTGGTTGGAATCCAGATGATAACTATATTTACGGATTAAATGGTGGAAATCTTTACAGACTTGCAAGCGATCAAAGCGTTACAAATTTAGGCGCAACTATCACAGCTGCAGGCGCTGCAACAACAGCAAATTCTACTGGCGGTGACTTCTATCGCATCAATGGAACTGCATATTTGATGAGTGCAAGTGGAACGACTTTTAATCTAACAAACCCTGCAAGTCGTGTTGTCTCAACTATGACCGTAACTTCTGGATCATGGGCCCCTTACGACATGACGATTATTGGTAATACAGCATGGGGCTTTGACGGCACTACTTTATATAAGGGCGTCATTACTTCTAACGGCACAATCGCTGGAACAAGTATTGCCATTACTTCAAAAGCCGGCGTAACCGGAACTGTGCGTGGTACAACCACTTCAGGCGATAGATATGGTGCGATGTATTCAGACAGCGACCAAAATTTATATATGTTTAGTAATACAGGTAATGATCTTTTTCAAATTACAGCAGCACGAGCGGCAGCAGCTTTTGCTCCAACACCTGTAACACCAGCAGCCACCTTTATTGTCCATGCAACTAAGACTGGTGGCGCCGCTGTTGGAAGCCCAAATGATGGAGCTGGTTGTCCAAATGCATCGAGCCCAACGGCACCAACTCTAACTACAACTGCGGGTGCTACATCTATTACGGTTAGTGGTGGCAGTGTTGCAGGATCAATTACAACTGCGACATTGACCGGAAGTAATATTGCATCCGGTTCGCTGCTTTTCTGTTATGCAATAACAGAGTTATTGCTCGCATCATCGCCCACTTGCGTAAATAGCTCACCAGATACGATGGCAGCTAGCCAAACATCGGCAGCGATATCAGCAAACTTGACTGGCCTAGATCATGGAACTCTTTATTATTTCCGATCGAAAGCGACCAATACTTTAGGCGCCGCTGGGTATGGAACTACTCAAAGTTTTACAACGTTGGCCGACTGGACTTTAAATGCCGATAGTAAGGGTTACACAATTGGCGGCGCAGTTCCAACTCTTACAGCAGTAGCTGCACCACTAGCTGGCATTAGTGGTGCTACTACATGTCGTGCGTATGCACCAGCGGATGTTACATACGTATCATCTAAAACAATTGATGCAACATTGGCTGCAGGTGACTATGTCATTCACTGTACCGCCGGTGGCGCAGCAGGTTATTCAGCAACACCTACTACAAACGTTAATGCAACTTTACGAGTTACTGCACTTTTATCGTGGACCATTACTGCAGCTGATGCCAGCTACACGCTCAACGGCAGCATCCCAACGCTTTCTGGCGCAGCCTCACCTCTGGCAGGCTTAAGTGGAGCACTTACGTGCCGAGCGTATACAGTCGCTGATACTGGATTTGTTACTGCCAAAACTATTGATATAAATCTTGCAGCTGGTACATACGTTATTCACTGTACGGGAAGTACAGCATCTGGATATGCAGCACCTTCGGTTATTGATAAGACGCTGACTGTTACCCGTGCGCCTTGGACAATTACTGCGGTAAACAAGGATTACACAATCGATGGAACCGTTCCAACGCTCACAGGTACGGTAAGCCCGGTAGGTGCCATCAACGGTTCATTGACATGCGCGATCTATTTAGATTCCGATCTTGGGTATACAACTCCATTAACTATTAACAATGGATTAGGGGCGCACCCTTACCCAATTCACTGTACTGGTACTCCTGCAAGTGGTTATTCATTAACTCCCACAATTATTAATGCTTCACTCAACGTTACCGCCCTAACATCGTGGGCCATCACAGCCAATGCTGCTAGTTACACATACGGCCAAACTCCGGCATCGTTAAGTGGAGCGGCATCACCGGCTGGGGGATTAAGTGGCGCACTCACATGTTCTGCCTATGCAGTAAGTGATACAAGCTATGTGACTGCACTAGTTCTTAGTACATCAACTGCTGTTGGGACATACACAATTCACTGTGCTGGTTCTGCAGCAAATGGTTACACATCAACACCGACATATAATGATGCCGTATTAACAGTTAATCCAATAGCTTGGTCTATCTCTGCCACGGCTGCAAGTTATTCAATTGGCGGCTCTGTTCCATCATTAACTGGCACAGCTTCCCCGGCCGATGGATTAAATGGATCGCTCACGTGTTTTGCCTATACCTCAACTGATTTAACGTATTTGGGCCCCGTAACTTTAGACACGGCTCTTGCTGCTGGAACCTATGTAATTCACTGCTCCGGCACGCCGGCCACAGGTTATTCACCCACACCAACAGTCAATGACGCAGCCTTAACAGTTTCAATCTCAACTTTTACTATTACTTATAACGGCAACACACATACAGGCGGATCGGCCCCCGTAGATTCGTCATCACCATATAACTTCAACTCCACTGCAACTGTGAAAGCGAATACTGGTTCACTAGTAAAAACAGGTTATTCCTTTAACGGTTGGAATACTTCAGCCGATGGAACTGGAACCCCATATGCAGCTACAGGTTCGGTGACATTTACTGTCAGCTCTTCTAACGTTGTTTTGTATGCGCAGTGGCTGATTGCAAGTTTTACAGCAACATTTGATTTGAGCGGTGGAAATATTTCAGGCTCGGTAACAAATCCAACGGCATCGGTTGTCTATCAAGTAGATGCACTGGGATCAAAGCCTGCCAATCCAACGAGAACTGGATACAGCTTCGGTGGATGGAACTTAACGGGTAGTGGTAGCGCGCTCAGCAGTTATGCAATGCCTGGAGCCAATACAAGTTTTGTTGCACTCTGGACGGTTCAGTCATTTACCGCAACTTTTAATATGAACGGTGGCGCAATAAGTGGTTCACGCGCAAACACGACAGCATCTATTGCATTTGGGTCGGATGCATTAACTGGTAAACCTGCAAATCCAACAATGAGCGGCTACACATTTGTGGGCTGGAATTTAACGGGAAGCGGATCTGCTTTAAGTAGTTACACGATGCCAGCTAGTGCAGCTACGTTGATTGCGATTTGGCAAGCTGATGCACACACTGTTACGTATGCAGTTGGTGCACATGGAAGCGGTGTAGTCCCTACGCAAGCAAGCGTTGCAACGCTAGGCACCTTTACCGTAGCTGCATCTGCTTTAGTTGGTGATGCCGGCTATACATTCAATGGTTGGAATGATGGTTCACATACTTATATTGCTGGAGAAACCTATACAGTCGATGTTTCTAATGTAGTGATGACAGCGATGTGGCAAGCCAGCTCCCTTGATGGAATTGATTTAACCAAGATTGTATTTCTTGGGACTCTTGTTGCTTCGAATTCTTTAGCTGGAACTATTTCAGTTAATACGCCCGGCACACCATCATCAGGTGTTGCCTTAACACTCCCAGCCGGGGCACTGCCCGCAGGCACACAACTTGATATTTACGATCAAACAGATCTGACTAAAGCACGACTTTTGATTTCAAGCGCTGCTAATGCGTTTTCAGTTTCCTTAGTTGTAGCGTGGTTAGCACCTGACGGCTCTATTCCACATACTGCAGTTGGAAAACCTATTTCGATAACAATCACTAACAGTGACATTTTCGCCGGAGATGTTGTGTACGGAATGATTGGCATAAATGTCAGAGAGCTTGGAACCGCCACAACAAATGGTTCTGTAACATTTACCATCTTTGAAGATCCTGAAATTATTATTACTCGGGCGCCACCATCGATTGCAATTACAACTGGTGCTACTCAAAGCGTTCAAGTTGGAACAGCAATTCTTACGACCGCTGTGACAAACAGTGGTGGTTCGATAACTGGATACTCGATCTCACCATCGCTACCTTCGGCCTTATCATTAAATACAAGCACAGGTGCAATTTCGGGAACTCCAGCAGCAGTCCAATCTGTAAACTCTTACACCTTGACTGCTACCGGCGCGGGTGGAACATCAACTGCAACATTTACATTGACAGTAACCGCTGCACCACCAAGCATCTCTATTACAACTGGTGCCACACAGTCGGTTCAAACTAATGCGGCAATAGTATCTACAATTGTTACAAACTCTGGTGGGCCAATAACTAGTTATGGCATTGCACCTGCGCTACCAACTGGTTTAACTTTAAATACAAGTAGCGGCGTTATCTCAGGTACTCCAACAGGTGCTCAAAGTACTAACTCTTATACGCTCACCGCAACGGGTCCTGCAGGCGGTACTTCGAGCGCAACATTTACTTTGACAGTTGTCGCTCCACCGAATATTTCAATTACAACAGGTGCCACGCAAAGCGTGCAAGTAAATAATTTAATTACTTCAACGATTAACGCAAATAGCGGTGGTGCGATATCTAGTTATTCTGTGACAACACTTCCAACTGGTTTATCGTTAGATGCGACCACTGGCGTTATCTCAGGTACTCCAACAAGTACACAGACAGTACAAACCTATACATTGACCGCAACTGGCCCTCTAGGCGGAACATCAACGGCGACGTTCACACTGACAGTCACGGCTGCTCCACCGAATATTTCAATCACAACAGGTGCTACACAAAGCGTTCAAGTGAATACTGCAATTACTAATACCGTGATCACAAATACCGGTGGTCCAGTTACGAGTTATTCAGTGACTACGCTTCCAACCGGTTTATCGTTTGATGCGACTACTGGTGTTCTCTCAGGTACTCCAACTGGCACACAGACACAAACAAGTTATACCGTGACTGCGACTGGCCCTAACGGAGGAATATCAACAGCAACCTTTAGATTAACAGTCACGGCCGCGCCTCCGATTATCTCTATTACAACGGGGGCTACGCAGACAGTACTAATAGGTGTTGCAATAACTGCCACTGTCGTAACAAATACCGGTGGACCAATCACTAGTTTTGCAATTTCACCCTCATTATCGGGCGGGCTAACGTTTAATTCTGGATCAGGTGCAATAACTGGCACACCTACAGGAGCGCAAACAAGTACCCCTTATGCAGTTACCGCAACAGGGCCTAATGGTGGAACCTCTACAGCTACTTTTACGCTGACCGTAGTAGATCTACCAAATATCGCGATTACTACCGGTGCTATACAGAGCGTCTTGGTTGGTTCAGCAATTACCACAACTGTTGTAACAAATACTGGTGGTCCGATTTCTAGTTTTGCAATCTCGCCATCCTTACCAACTGGTCTTACGTTGGATACGGGCACGGGAGCCATTTCCGGAACACCAACAGGTCCACAGTCCACAAACTTTTATACCCTTACTGCCACTGGCCCTAACGGGGGAACTTCGACAGACACCTTCACTTTCACCGCAAATGCAGTTGGGGCTAAAGTTGTTACTTTCAATGCAAACGACGCCAGCGGTCGCAGTTCAACACAGAGCTCTTTAGTTGCCGCAAACTTAACGGCAAATTCATTCACTCGAAGTGACTTCGTTTTTGTCAACTGGACTACCAACTCCGACGGAACCGGAACGACGTTCACAGATTTACAAAGCTATTCCTTCAGCGCCGATTTAACATTGTTCGCTCGATGGGCCGATGCTGCTCCTAATATTTCAATCGCCATAGGAGCAACTCAGGTAGTAATTGTGAATCAAGTGATTGTTTCAACGTCGGTGGAAAATACTGGCGGAGCAATTACAAGCTTTGAAATATCACCAACTCTTCCTTCCGGATTAACCCTGAATACAACCGATGGAACAATTTCTGGCACACCAACAACCATTCAATCCGAACACTCATACTCACTCATTGCTCAGGGCCCTGGCGGTATCTCGTCAGCTGTCTTCACCCTAACGGTCACAGTGGTACCAGATAGAACTGTGACTTTTAATGCCAATGATTTAAGTGGAAGAACAACTTCGCAGATTTCATCGGTTTCAGCTCAATTAACCCCTAATTCATTCACCCGTAGCGGATATACCTTCGTTAACTGGAACACCAGCGCCGATGGAACCGGATCAACTTTTGCGAATCTAGGTACATACTCATTCGGTGCTGATTTAACTTTATTCGCCCGATGGGAAGTAAGTGCACCAACCGTATACACGCTTACATATGTTGCAGGTGCGCATGGATCCATTACTGGAACTTCGGTACAGAGTATTAGTTCTGGCGGTTCAGGCAGTGCAGTAACTGCAGTAGCTGCGACTGATTATTCCTTCAGTGTATGGAGCGATGGCTCTACGAGTAATCCGCGAATAGATTCATCTGTCGTTTCTACTCGCACAATTACGGCAAGCTTCATTTTCGTAGGTCCACAAGCACAGAGCATTACATTTACAAATCCAGGGACACAACAGTGGAGTCCATTTGTTCTCAACGTTACCCCCACTGCGTCCAGCACGCTTGCCGTTACTTTGGTTAGTTCAACGTCTTCAGTGTGTTCAGTGAGTGGATATGCGATTACCTTTATTACAACCGGATCATGTTCATTGACTGCATCTCAAGATGGTGGTTTTGTCAGCACGGCGCACTTTGCTGCTGCACCATCTGTAATTCAAACTTTCACAGTTGCTAAAGCAAGCGGACGTACGATTGAGATTAATGCTTCGTCATATTCATCAACGGGATATGCAACATGGAATTTAACTGGCCCAACATTAACTAGCCTTGCATCTGCCGGAGACTCCGACACAAAAACATACTTCGCAGCGCCATCCTCTGAAGGGTGTTCGGTAGCGACTTCTGGAAAAGTAGTGTTCAGTGGAGCTGGAGTGTGCCGAGTCAAGGTCAGCATTTCTGGCACGCTCTTTGACGATGCCACCTCGCCAGCAATTGCCTTTGAAATTGGCAAAAATACTCGAGAAATGGCGCTTACCCCACAAACTTTGACGTATAAAGAGACGCTCCAATTAAAAGCTCCCGATTTAGACGGCACCGGGACAGTTAAATTCTCATTAGCCAGCTCTACTAACTGTCGACTCTCAGGCGACAAACTGACTGCGTGGTCTGGAGTTGGAACATGCGACATAACAGTTACTAAATCAGCCGATACCAACTATGAAGCAACGACTTCTTCAGTGACAATCACTTTAACTAAAGCTGGGCAGAAAATTACATTAGAGAACGCACAACTCGTGTTTGGCAAAAAGTTGAAATTGAAGGCAACCTCCGGAAGTGGTTCTGGATCTATTACTTATTCAGTTGATGATTCAACCGCTTGCTCTATTGCCCTCGATGAAATCACTGCATTGTCAGGTACGGGTATTTGTATAGTCACTGCTAGCAAGGCTGAAGATTCAAACTACCTTGGAGCAACTACAACTGCAAACATAACATTGACTAAAGAAGTACAGCCTGTTACTAAAAAACCTCAAGTATCAATTAAAAACTCTCAAACATTGGCGTTAGCTAACTCTGGATTAACCTATGGAAGAACTGTAACGCTAGAAGCCTCGCAGGGAAGTGGCACAGGTGCTATAACTTATTCAGTTGATAACCCCGATTCATGTTCGATTACAGCAAATAAAATTACAGCGTTATCAGGCACTGGTAGTTGTGTAGTTACTGTCAATAAAGAAGCAGATGCAAATTATGAATCTGCTATAGCAACAGCAACTATCACGTTGAATAAGGCGGCTCAAACCGTGACCCTTAGCAGCACTGAGCTACTGTTTGGAAAAACACTGACCCTTGATGCAACAACTGGCGATGGTTCGGGCGACATCGAATATTCGGTTGATAACGCAATGGCATGTGAGTTAAAGGCAGATGAGGTCACAGCACGTACAGGATCTGGGCGCTGTGTAATCACATTGACGAAAGCTGCGGATGCAAACTATGCGGCCGCTAAGGCAACCGCAATAATCTCATTGAAAAAGGCCGCTCAGAGCGTGGCAATTGGCAATGCTGAACTCATGTTTGGAAAAACACTGACCCTTGATGCAACAACTGGTGATGGTTCAGGAGCAGTCAAATATTCAACAACTTCTAAATCTAGCTGTAGCGTGAAAGACGCTGAAGTCACAGCACTCACAGGCACTGGCAGCTGCGAAATCACGCTTACTAAAGCTGCTGATTCAAATTATGAAGCTGCATCAGCTACAGGAACGATTTTACTGACCAAGCAATCTCAAACTTTGAGCGTAACCGGTGGGCAGTTGACTTATGGCAGCGTTATCAAACTGAAGCCAACTTCAGGTAAGGGCGTTGGAACTATTTCTTACACAACTGAAAACACAGATGCTTGCTCCATTAAATCTAATGAAGTGACAGCTTTAACTGGAACAGGAAGCTGCGTGATCACGGTAAGCAAGGCTGCCGATTCAAATTATGAAGCAGTCTCTATCACAGCAATAATTACTCTGAATAAGCAGTCACAAACTTTAAGTGTAACCGGTGGGAAATTAACATTTGGAGGCACACTTACACTGAAGCCAACTTCAGGCAATGGAAGCGGATCAATTTCGTATGTGTCCGAGAATCCAAATGCTTGTTCAATCAACGCAGATGAAGTCACAGCCTTAACTGGAACAGGAAGCTGCGTGATCACGGTAACAAAGGCATCCGATAAAAATTATAAAGAGATATCAGCATCAGCAACAATTTCACTTTCCAAGGTAGCGCAATCGATTACGTTATCAAATGCCGTTCTTATGTATGGAAGCACAATTACCCTTGATGCCTCTGCAGGCAAAGGTAGTGGAGCACTAAAATATTCACTGAACACCAAATCCAGCAATAACTGCTCGATTAAATCTAATGAGGTGAAGGCTTTAACTGGCACTGGTACGTGTCTAATCACAGTGACCAAGGTAGCTGATTCTAATTATGATGCTGCAACATCAAAGTCGACGATCACGCTGACCAAGGCACCTGAAACCATCACTTTGTCGGATGCAGAATTAATGTTTGGTAAGACCATGACTCTCGATGCCGCTTCTGGTAGCAGCACGGGTGATATCAAGTATTCGGTCAATCCAGAATCTAACTGCTCGGTCAAGGGAAATAAAGTGAAAGCCCTTTCTGGCACCGGTAATTGTGTCATCTCTGTCAGTAAGGCTGAAGACGCGAACTTTGGCTCAGCTACAACGACTGCAACAATTACTCTTCTTAAAAAGGAGCAAGCACTAGCCTTAGCAAGTGATAATTTGACGTTTGGTAAAAAGGTTCAAATCAAACCTGTAACAAATGTAGGCACTGGCGCAATCACTTACACAGCAGATGATCCCAAAGCCTGCCAGATTAAGGGTGATCAAGTTATTGCTTTGGCTGGCGCTGGTCAGTGTGTAATCACTGCTAATAAAGCTGAGGATGAAAATTATGCAGCTACTACTACAACTGTCTTGTATTCACTGAGCTGCGTTATACCGAAAGCGATAACCTTGGGAGGACAAAAAATAGCAAGTGGAATCGCAGTTAAAACTACTCCGAATAAAGATTTAGATGCAGCAACTTCGTTAACACCTTTTGTTAATGGTGTTAAGTCAAAGTGCTCAAATGTCTTAACAATCAAGATTCAGAAGATTTCAAAGTAATATTCGAGTAATAAAAAACTGGCGCTAACTCGTAATGAGTTAGCGCCAGTTTTTATTTGTCTTACTTCTTGATTGTGTACCCTGCTGGGCATGCTGGCAATAGACCAACAACAGTTTTTACTTTTGTACCACTTGAACACTTAATCGTTGACTTAGCGATTGCAGCGTGGACATGGAGTGTCAGTAGATCTGTATCAGCTTCTTTATCACCAAAGCCTGGGATAACTGGCTTAATAGTGCCGTAAAGAGGTGCTGGCTTAATTGCTCCACGATCTTGGTTATATGCAGTTGGTGCATTCTCAAGATTCGCAGTGTCAGTATTCTTTAGAGTAAAGGTTACTTCACCCTTTGCATTTGTCTTTTTCTTAATCTCTGCACCAAAGCCACCATCGGATTGAGGTCCAACAGCCTGGTTGCCCGACATCCAATGAGCCTTTGATCCGCTCCAAGGAGCATTGACCTGAATAGAAACTTCCTTGTTTGCAAGAGGAGTCTTACCATCTGTAGTAACTAGATACTTAAGTGTGATGGAGCTTCCTGCAGTTTGGTAGGCATAAAAAGCCTTTGTACCAGGTGAGTAGTACTGAGCGATATCGCCAGTTGAATCAACGCTGTTGGCCTTTGTATAGACAGGGCTAACAAGTCGCATTGATGGTAGGCCTGATGCCTTAGGAGTTTCTACTGTTGGAGTTGATCCACCTTGTAGAGATGAAGCAACGTCAAAAGTTACAAGATCAGTATCTGATTCTTTGTCACCCTTGCCTGGATAAATTGGCTTCATAGTTCCATATAGACGTGCAGGCTTAACCTTGTCACGATCCTGGATTAGTGATGTAGGAGGATTTTCTAGTGACTTTGTATCTGTATTAGTAATTACAAATGTGACATCACCTGCTGCATTGGTAGTTCCCTTGAGCTCTGCTCCGAAGTTAGCACCATCTTGTGGTCCAACAACAGTTGTTCCTGAAATCCAGTTAGCTTTAGAACCACTCCATGGCGCATTTACCTGAAGAGCGATTTCGATATTAGCTGCAGCTGTTGTTCCATCTGTTGTTGCGTGATACTTCAACGTTAAAGTTGAACCCGCAGCAATGTATGTGTAAAAAGCCTTTGTACCAGGTGAGTAGTACTGAGCGATGTCGCCAGTAGAATCTACGCTATTTGCTGCAGTGTAAGCAGGGCTAATCAGACGAACTGATGGCAATCCCGCTGCAGAAGTGCTCGGCACTATTGCCGTTAGACCAAATATTGCTATTGCTATTGCTGTGCTTGCGCTAGCAATTTTTGAAAATCGTGCTTTCATTTTTTCCCTTTCGACGTAATCGGTTTAGTACGATTTAGCCGGGTCTGACTTAGGAAAAAACCTGCGCACAGTAGCCCGAACTATCAGCATCGATGTGCGCACACACGTCGAATATCGTAGAGAATACGAGAGCCAATTCCTCTAGTCAAGATGGCTCTTAGTGCTTTATTACTTTACCTATCCCGTTAATCGAGTAAAACCGTATGTAGTCAATGCTCATCTGGGACTGCATCAGGGCAGGGTCTAGTTCGCCCGCAAACTCACCACCCGTAGCTAAGTTCAGGATCATGAAAAACTCCTGATTAAAGACCCACCGCCCGGGGGCAATAATTTTGGGAGTTGTAGATAGGTACATAGAGTCATCTACATAGAAATCAATCTGATTCTTTTTCCACTCGATGGCATATGTATGAAACGCGTCGCTGAGCGGGGCTCCATTGTTATAGGTAGATCCGTATCCACCACCATTTCCATTAGCGAAATTTGGACCATGAATAGTGCCAAAAGCGGCCTCACTCATATATCCGCGCGCCTCCATGATGTCGATCTCCCCGCACTCTGGCCAAGGATTCCCATCCAATAAATCATCGCCCAACATCCAGAATGCTGGCCAGGTTCCAACGCCTGCGGGGTTTTTCATTCGAATCTCTAAGCGCCCGTATTGGAAACCTACTTTATTGGCCGTCTTTATCTTTGCGCTGGTGAATAAGCACTCCGGGCACATGTTCAATATCTGTTCCGTACCGGGCACGGTTCCAACTTGTAATCCAGATGTATCCGAGATCCGATTAGCGGTAATTAATAACTTGCCTTTGCCATCTAGTGAAATATTTGCTGGCTTTTGCGTGTAGTACTCAAGTTCAGAGTTTCCCCAACCATAGGAGTTCCCAATGTCGTAACCCCAATATTTTGAATTTGGGAGGGCGCCTTTCTTCCCAGCGAATTCATCTGACCACAATAACTTGAGAAGTTTTGGCGCTGGCTTAGCTGCAGCATCTGCCGGCACAAGCGACGTGGCGAGAAGAAACGATAAGGCCATCGCTGCACCAGAAAGGAAGTAACCCTTTAGCTTCATAATCACTCCATTACGCTTTGATAACAATTTAGCCTAAAGGCTCAATCTATGTTGCGCCAATCGACCTAGTGGAGTTTACTACAATACTATGAAACCGCTTTCATAGGAGTCATTTCGAGTATTTCTTGATGACCCGCGCGTAAGAGTTTCAGAGCCATTTCCGCCAGGATTTTTATAGAGGAGCAGAGATATGCGTACAACGTGGAAAACAAAGAGCGCCGCTGCACTAGCCGCGACCCTAGCAATTACCGCTGGAGTTTTAACTATGCCTGCACCTGCGGCAGAGCCGGTAACAATCACGATCTGGACTTTCGGTGATGTTATCCAACGTAACCTTGTGGCTGAATATAAGGCCCTGCACCCAGAAGTTAGCTTGTCGATTAAGAAGTCAGATTTAGATCCACTTAATGGCACAAACATGGTGACTGCATGTACATCAAAGGTTGGTCCTGACATTGTCGCCGTAGAAGTTTCATACTCCGGTTACTGGCGTTCATATCCAAAGTGCTTCCAAGATTTGCGCCAGATGAAGACATCTGATGCAAATGTGGCTGCAGGAGTTGAAGCAGGTTTAAGCGCGACAGATATTAAGAAGAATTATTTAGGATGGCGCTGGGAACACGGCGTTGCATATGACGATAGCGTCATTGGAATTCCAACAGATGTCGGCGGACTTGAAGTTGCCTATCGCGTTGATCTATTCAAAAAAGCTGGACTCCCAACAGATCGCGTAGCGGTAGGTAAGTTATGGCCAACATGGGATGCATTTATTGCAACTGGACAGAAGTATCTAGCAAAACTTTCACCAGCTGATAAGAAAGCGGGTAAAGGTTTTATTGATAATGCTGGAACAATTTACGCAGCGATCATGAATCAAGGTACAGAAAAGTATTATAAGAATGATGGAACAGACACTGGAAAGTTAATTTACGATACAAACCCACAAGTTAAAAAGGCATGGGATACAACAATCAAAGCAACAGATGCTGGCATTGGTACTCGAATCGGTCAGTACACATCTGACTGGAATATCGGTATGAATAAGGGCACTTTCGCCACGATTTTGGCACCAGCCTGGATGATGGATTACATCAAAGCCCAAGCTCCAGATACTTCTGGAAAGTGGGATATTGCAAAACTTCCCGTCGGCGGCGGTAACCAAGGTGGAACGCAGTTAACAATTCCTTCATATGCGAAAAATAAGCAAGCAGCCTATGACTTCCTCACGTGGTACTTAGCGCCAGAGCAGGAACTCAAAGTCTTTAAGACTTACGGACTATTTCCTGCTGCATCAGTAACGTATTCTGATCCAGCACTTCTTAACTTCAAAGATCCATTCTTTAACAACGCACCAGTTGGTCAAATCTATGCAAGTGGTGTTTCACAGTTGAAGCCAATCTTTGAAGGCAAACTACAACGCGCTATCGATCAAGCAATTGGTGCTGGATTGGGACGCGTAGCTGCCAAGAAGATGGATGCAAAGAAATCATGGGCTCAAGTTCTTACCGATCTTAAAAAAGTCGTTAATAACTAAAGACTCAGATTCATGACTCAATTACAGGATGTTAAAGGTGGTACTAGGGCGCCTTTGACACCCTGGAAAAAGAAGAAGAAAAAAGAGGAAGTCTTCCCTGGCGTTCGTTCATTGAATGGACGCTGGGGACACCTTTTTGTTGCACCGTTTATGATCATGTTTTTGATCTTTGGTTTAGCACCGGTTATCTACTCGGTCTATATCTCTTTCTTCCGCTGGGATCCGCTAGGTGGTTCTGAATTCTCCGGGCTGCGCAACTTTAGTTTGCTTCTTGCCGACTCTGATTTTTGGTTAGCGATTCGAAATACTTTTAGTATCTGGGCGCTATCAACTTTTCCTCAGATGCTTATGGCGATCGGATTGGCAGTTATTCTGCGAAATACCCGCTTAAAAGGAAAATCGTTCTGGCGAACCATTCTTTTGGTTCCTAACATCACCTCGGTAATCGCGATTACCATTGTATTTGGCCAGCTTTTCGGCCGTGATTTCGGAATCATCAACGGAATCCTGGATTTCTTTGGTCTCAACCGGCATATCGATTTTATTGAAGGCGTGATACCTAGCCATATTGCAATTGCAACGATGATTACGTGGCGTTGGGTCGGCTATAACACCTTAATTTTCCTGGCCTCTATGTTGGCGATTCCCGATGAGCTCTTCGAATCGGCATCGGTTGATGGCGCAACTAAATGGCAGCAATTTAGATTTGTTACTCTGCCCCAGTTAAAGAACACCATTACTTTTGTTCTTATCGTCGGAACTATCGGAGGCTTGCAAGTCTTTGCTGAGCCTCAGCAGTTAGCTGCCGATGGCGGATCTAGCAAGCAGTTCTTAACTCTGACGCTGTTTCTATATAACCAAGCCTTTGTTAATAATAAGTATGGTTATGCAGCAGCAATCGGAATCATGATTACTTTCATCGTTCTGATAATTTCTACGATCAATTTCTTCATTACCCGCAAAATTTCGAATGACGGCACACGATGAAGACTAAGACTCCACGCTGGCGCAAGACGTCACCGCTAAGTTATTTCTTACTGGCGACAATCACTTTTCTTTCGATCTTTCCGTTTTATTGGATGTTCGTTGTGTCATCGAATACGAATGCTGAAATTTCAAAGAGCCCACCATCTCTGATTCCGGGTGGCCGCTTTCTGATTGTTGCTAAGAAAGTTATGAGCGCTGAGGGAGTATTTTTCAGCAATGCTTTATTAAATACCTTCATCGTGGGTATTGCGATTGCCTTGGCACAAGTTATGTTTTCGGCGGTCGCTGGTTTTGCTTTCGCGAAGCTGAACTTCAGAGGCCGCAAATCCTTCATTCTCTTTGTTGTCGGAACGATGATGTTGCCTAGCCAACTAGGAATTATTCCGCTCTTTATGTTGGTAAAGAATCTGCGGCTTATTGACTCCCTGCTGGGCCTTATCGTCCCCGCGCTAGTGACTGCTTTTGGCGTCTTTTGGATGCGCCAGATCATTGATGCTCAGATTCCAAATGAACTTCTTGAAGCTGCCAGCATTGATGGCGCATCTGTTCCGCGAATATTTTTCAGTATCGTCCTGCCGATTATTCGCCAAAGCAGCTTTGTGCTCGGTCTCTTTGCTTTCCTTGCGGCATGGAATGACTACTTGTGGCCAACAATTATTTTGCAGAGTCCACGTCACTTCACTTTGCAAGTTGCACTTACTCAACTTAAACCGATGTATGGCTTGGATTATGCCCTCCAAATGGGTGGCGCATTCTTAGCAACAGCTCCACTTCTTATTCTCTTTATCTTCGTCGGTCGCCGCTTAGTAAGTGGCGTCATGGACGGGGCAGTAAAGGGTTAGCAGTAACACCACACCTACAACCAGTTCGAGAAAGGTATAACAATGACAACAGGCAGAAAGATCGCTGCGGTTGTAGGCAGTATTGCCGCAACGCTCAGCCTCTCATTTCTTGCAGTAATGCCCGCAGTTGCAGCACCACCTCAGGATGCACGAATCACTTTGATCAGTCCATACCTTGATGCAACTAACACAAGCGAAGCTGTAATGAACCAGAAAATGGCCGACGGTTGGGTCTCCAACGGTTGGTTTGGTGAAGGTCTTGTTTACCAGCGTGCATTTGCACCAGTTGGTTCAACAATTAACATGACATATCACGTAACAGATAAAGATGGAAAGCCACTTGTTGGTCAAGATGTAAAACTTCGCATCAACAAGGGTTACAGCACATCAACATCAATTCTGCAGGTTGATAATGCAGTGACTAAGGGTGTCGATAAGCCACCTCTAGATCAAGCATTTGTGATTCACAAGACCGATGCTTACGGCAACGTAACTTTCGCAGTGAAGAATCTAGATCAAGCACCGCTAGGTGAGCCACAACCAGAGTCATGGACAGCCAAGCCAAATGTCAGCGAAGACGGTCTTAATGATCTTCACTCACAGATGTTGCCTGAAATCGCTGGAGAAAAGCCTGATCACTCAGCGATTACAGAGTTCCACTACTACATTCCATCGAATCCAATGGCAGTAGCAGCTACTCACCCAACAATTCGCTTGGTATCACCAGTTCTAAATGACACAAACTCAATTCGCCGTACAGATCTAGAAAAACTTTTCAGCGAAGACAACACCTGGTATGCAAAGGGAATCACCTTCCGTCATGCCTATGCACCAACAGGTTCAACAATGAACTTGGTGTACAAGGTAACCGGAGATGATGGCGTTACTGCTCTTGCAAATACTAAAGTTAAGTTGCATGTGAACAAGGCATACAGCAAGTCAAATGCCAAACTCACAGATGGAACTACTGCAACTGATTCAACGAAGGACAGTTCACAAGGAAACGATCAAGCTCTCCTTGAAGGAACAACCGATGCATTTGGTTATGTAGTCTTCTCATTGAAGAACACAGATACAAAGGGTGAATCAGCTGCTGCAACTGCTGCAAAAGATGTCAACAACGATCCAACCAAGGGCGCGCTCTTTAGCCAACTATGGCCAGAGGTTGCCGGTGGAGCTGACATCGCCGATATGACTGAGTTCCACTTCTATGGTTCAGTTGAATCTGCAACAACAGCAAAGAAAATCACCGTCACTGCATCAGCTAAAAAGTCTGGCGGCAAGTATGTGCTGACCGTGGCAATTGCTAATGCATCTGGAAAATCTGCGGCTGTTTCAATCACTGGCCTAAAGGCTAAGACTGAAAAAGTTACAGTTGCTAATCAAGCCTTTGCCTACACAGTTACTGCCGGAGTAAAAACCGTTACAGTAAAAATTGATGGCAAGACTTACACATCCAAAGTAACAGTTAAGTAAGTAAAGGGGATGGCGATGAGATCACGAGTAATCTGGGGGCTCGTCGCCATCCTTTTTTCTTCTCTAAGTTTTTCAACTCCGGCACCAGCGGCTGGAGCAGTCACAAATCCAGTCATTGCCCTGTCTAGCAACGCTAAGAGCGTCACCGTTACACCCGGCAAGTGGTCTGCAGGTACAAAAACCACGTATGCCTGGCTTTTAGATGGCAAAGCTGTTGCGGGCTCACGGTTAAGTTTTACGCCAACTTCTAAGCAAAAGGGCAAGACCCTTCAGTACAAAGAGATGTCTGGAAAGCTTCAAGCCCTTTCTAATACATACACAATCGGCCAAGTTTTCCTATCCGGTGCAATATCAATTGCATTCACGGATGAAACCAACAGCGCTCTCACGTTGAAAGGTTTTCAATTAGCTACAACAGTCCCAAAAACTGCCGTTGCAACTGTGCAATGGTTCAGAGGTGCATTTGAAGTCAAAGATGCAACCACTGCCAATTATCCAGTATCTACTGGTGATGAAGATTCAGAGATAAGTGCAACGATCACTTACACCGCCAAAGGTTTCACTTCTGTTACTACATCAACAAATGAGATTTCTATCCCGCTAAAGCCTCGCAGCTATTCGTTGATGTGGGCAGATGAATTTAATCAACCTGCAGGTTCACCAGTTGATCCAAATATCTGGGTTCCACAAAATGGTGATGGTTCGGCTTTTGGTAACCGCGGTTGGGGAAATGCTGAGCGCCAGTGGTACACCGAAAAGAATTCAAGTATTGATGCATCCGGTTCATTAGTAATTAATGCAACTCGCGCAGGTGCAAATGCATTTAATTGTTATTACAAAGCACCATGTGAATGGATATCATCGAAGTTTGTTACTAAAGATAAAGTTGGTTTCAAATATGGACGCATTGAAGCCAAGATGAAGGGTTCAACTGGCCTTGGTGTCTGGGGAGCTTTCTGGTTACTTGGCGCAAATATTGATGACCGCTTGTGGCCATGGTGTGGTGAGATTGATGTGACTGAACTTCTTGGACGCTCACCTAATACAAATTATGGAACATTGCACGGACCGTTATCTGGTGGCGGTGGCCGTGGAGGTACAACTGATATTCCTGGCGGCTTTGCTAATGATTATCACACCTACACAATCGATTGGCTGCCTGATCAAATTACCTGGTACTTAGATGGAAATCGCTATGCCAGCGTCAATAAGACCGATAAAGACTGGGTTTTTGACCACGAGTTCTATCTGATTATGAACTTAGCAATGGGTGGATACTTCAGCGGTCCAGTTGCCGATGATGTTACAAAGGCGACGTTGTCATTTGATTACATTCGCATGTATTCGATCAATGGAATTGGCGAAGTTATCAAACACTAATTAAGAGTGAGTGTGCCTACCCCGTTAACTGAAAAGTATTTAATAGATTCAACAAGTAATTGTGCCGACTCTAAAGCGGGATCAACTTCTCCTGCAAACCATCCGCCGATAGCTAAGTTGATAATTAAGTAGAACTCCTCGTTATACGACCACGCCTTACCGGATAAGCGCGGATCGCTGCGTTCAATCACGTTATATACGGCGCCATCAAAGAGCCATTCAATTCGATCTTCACTCCAATTGATTCCATATGTATGGAAATCTTCATGCAAAGCTACGGAGTTCTGAATTATCTGCGTTAAACCATTTTCACCGAAGTAACCATCGCCATGGATAGTTCCTTGCACCTGATGAGGGTGTGCACCTGTGCCTTCAAAAATATCAATCTCTCCGCACTGCGGCCACGATGTGCCGTGCACAAGAGAAGAACCCAGTAACCAGAGTGCAGGCCATGTTCCCTGTCCTTGTGGCATTTTTGCTTTAATCTCCAGCAGCCCATAAGTGAAACCGACTTTGTTCGCGGTATGTATCTTTCCGCTGGTCCATTCGGCGGGACCGTAATACGTTTGAATTGGATTGTCAGCAGGTTGGCGTTGTGCAGAGATTGTTAAAGCTCCATCAATGGCGATCGAATCAACGGTATAAAACTCACGCTCATTATTACCCCAGCCATCAAGGCCAATATGTGAACCATCACCTAAATCTAGGTTCCATATAGATGGATCTAGGGCAGCGCTTTTTTGGCCTACGAAGTTCTGTTCCCACAGGAGCTCCTTGTTGTAATCCACGTTCACTCCTTTATAACGATTAAGTAAAATAGCCTCAAAATCCAGTTTTCGACTTGCTTTTCCTTATGAAACCGCTTTCACTAGGTAATGAAAGCGGGTCTTCACCCTCAATTCAAGTACATGAGGTGCTCCCAGTATAAGAGTCGCACAACTAGTGTGCTGGGAGCTTCTCTGTTTGATTAACCGATAACGATCGATTGGATAAGTAAAGTAATGAGTGTGAAATTTCCAGAGGGTTTCTTATGGGGAACTGCGACTGCCAGCTATCAAATTGAAGGCGCATTTGATGTCGATGGTCGTGGCGTAAGCATCTGGGATACGTTCTCTAAGACACCAGGAAAAGTTGTCAATGGAGATACCGGCGATAACGCCTGCGATCACTACAACCGCTTTGATGAAGACATCGCAATCATGAAGGATTTAGGTGTTAAGGCATATCGTTTTTCAATTGCTTGGCCGCGATTGTTTCCTCAGGGAGATTCAGTTCGCGAAGAGCGCGGTTTTGATTTCTACAACCGTTTGATCAACGCGCTGATTGCTGCCGACATCGAACCGATGGTGACTTTGTATCACTGGGACTTGCCACAAACTTTGGAAGATCAAGGCGGCTGGGCTAACCGTGAGATTGTTGAAAAATTTGCGCACTACGCGCAAGCATGTGCGCAAGCCTTTGGTGATCGAATCAATAGTTGGATCACCCTCAATGAGCCATGGTGCGTTTCCTGGTTAGGTTATTCGAATGGTGTGCACGCACCGGGTAAAAAAGATTTCTCACTAGCAATTGCCTCCGCACACCACACTGCCCTTGCACATGCAGCAGCATCGCGCGCCATCAAAAAAGTCTGCCCAAATGTCGAAGTTGGTTTGACGCTCAACATGTCAAACACACACATTGAAAATCCAGAAGATCCAGAGGTCATGGAGCTTGCAGCTCTTGGTGATTCAAACTTAAATCGTTGGTGGATCGATGCCTTCAGTACAGGTCACTATCCACAAAATTTGTTAGACGCTTATGGCGATCTGAAAAAAGATTTCTTCAAGCCTGGCGATGCTGAGCTGTTGAAAGTACAGACTGATTTCCTAGGCGTGAATTACTACAGCGATGGCTTTATTCGCTCGGCTTTGCCAGAGGATAAGCCGGCAATTGAGGGTGGCTTTATGCCATTTCCACAGCGCGCCAATATGGCTCCTCCAGCATCTTTGGCCAACTCACTTACTGCTATGGGGTGGGTTGTTACTCCCGAAGGTCTTGGCAATTTAGTTAAAAAAATTCATCGCGATTGGCCACATATTCCTTACATCGTCATCACCGAAAATGGTTCGGCCTATGAAGATGTAGTTGTCGATGGCGAAATAAATGACATTGAGCGCACCAGTTATTTAGTTCGCCACTTGCAATCTCTGCAGAGCGCAATTGCAGATGGCGCACCAGTTAAAGGTTATTTTGCCTGGTCCCTTTTAGATAACTTCGAATGGGCCGAGGGTTACAACAAGCGCTTTGGTTTGGTGCATGTTGATTACACAACCTTTAAGCGCACGCCAAAGTTAAGTGCTAAAACCTATAAGGATGTTATTTCCAAAAACGGTTTTTAATAACTACTCACTCTTCACCGATGATGCACGCTTGATCAGTTTGACATCAAGTAACTTGTCTTCGACCTCTTGACCATTTAACAACTCGATCAGGCTTTTTGCTACCTCGCTGCCAAGCTCACGCATTGGTTGGTAAATCGTAGAAATCGCTGGCGTATTGCGCGATGCTATAGGTGAATCATCAAAGCCCACAACTTTCACCTGCTGCGGAATCTTCATACCGTTTTGCAACAAGATATTAATAACACCGACTGCGGCTTGATCATTTGCCGCAAAAATTCCATCGACTTTAGTTTTTTTCTTAATCAGCGCACGCGTTAAATCCTCGGCTTTAGTTTGTGAGTAGTCGCCTTGAATAATCGAACTCTCTGGCACCGGAAGCCCAGCCTCGGACATCGCACGCTCAAAACCTTCAAGACGATCACGGCCCGATTGCAGTTTTAAATCTCCAGTGATCGTGACAATATTTTTACACCCTTGTGCGATCAGATGCCGAGTCGCTAATAATCCGCCCTTCACGTTATCGACATCGACGAAGGGATATTTCTTCGATCCACCTAAGTCACCGCCAAAGACCACGGCCATCTTTGGATCCAGCAGCTTCTCAAAGCTCTTAATGGGCCGGTGCCAGCTAAAGATGGCCAAGGCATCGACCTGGCCAGCGCGCAGGGTTGAAAAGATTGAGTCCTCAGTGCCGGTTTTAGGGCGAATTAATAGCAAGGGGTGCATTCCCGCCTCGGTAATGGTCGC
>Ga0214919_10003952_pt1 | contig 21967 bp, 21 predicted proteins | sample LL1503_MetaG_FD_177994 | JGI IMG/M metagenome (GOLD analysis project Ga0214919, IMG submission 177994) | Freshwater microbial communities from Lake Lanier, Atlanta, Georgia, United States - LL-1503 | ecosystem: Environmental > Aquatic > Freshwater > Lake | place: USA: Georgia | collected... | reverse complement strand
TTATGGAGACATTCTCATAAATGTCTACATAAAAAGGTAGATTTATCAGATGAATTAGAAAAACCAGAAGAATTAGAAGATGAATCCAAGAAAACAAAAGAATCAGGTTTAATTCAAATTTTAATTAACGAAAACCGAGAACTAAAGAAATTAATTTTGGAATTGGTAAAGAAGAAATCAAAAATAAAGAAAACAAATGAAAAAGTCTCGGGTAAAATAGTAAATCTAAATTTTTCAATTGACGATAAACATAATATAATTGGTTGTCTTTAATTAATCTAATACATTATATTTAATTTAGACTCGCATTTGCTGCAGTTGGTCCGGTATCATTAAATATACCTGTTACCGTTTCTGTTGTATTATATTTCGGTTTATACTCCAATTCGCCTGGATACAAAACAAAATCATAATTTAATTTAGATTCTTCCATTTTGAGACCATAATTGAATGCCTTTGTCCATAAATCTACACCTAGATTCATTTTAGGAATTTTGGCATCTTTTTCTATAACTGTAGCAAAATTGCTAATGTCGGTTGTTAAAGATGATGTTTCGGGAGATTTGTACATTGGTAAACTTGTATTAGTAAACCCTTCAATAAATGATGAATTATATTCTAGTACTTCATTAGGTTTAATTAAGGTTGTCTCTTTAATGCATCCTGAACATTCAGAATTTGATACACATTGTTCTCGGTTAATCGCACATTCCCCCTTAGGGCCACAAAAATTGTTACATGGGTAAAAATATTCTGATTTCTCTTTGTCTTTATTTAATTTTTTTATAATAAAAGTCTCTATTACATTATTAGATGTAAATGCGAGAAATAAAATTGACCCAATTTGTAATGCAAGTAATACCACGATAACATATTTATATTTATATTCGTGTAAATGTGAAAACAACATTGATTAAATTATATTATATATTATACAAGATATAATATTACAGTAAAATGATAATCGGCATTATTATCATTTTATTTTATACAATTATTATAAATAATGACAACCATTTTTACAAATCTGTTTGGAAAATCAAATCCAGTAACACCACTTGATGAAAAAAAACAAGAAAATGAAAATGGAGGTAATAAAAAATTGGATTGGAAACAATTTACAATCAAATTTTTCACCCATTTTTTAGTTACTATTTGTTTAGGTACTGTGATATTAGGTGCATGTGGTCTATATACATCTAAGGTAGCATATTCTGATATTTTGCCAGATGATGTTAAAATGGCACCATATACACAGGCAGAATACGAAATAAGACTTAGAGAAGGTGATGACATAAATGACAGTTTTGTTGTTATGAATGTTTTAAAAGAGAGACTTTGGAAAGGGTTTAATTTTTTTAAACCGCCAATTAATGTCACATCTCAACAGGCATCATTTATAAAAGAAAATTTTAAAGAAAATGGACTTTTTAATTATCTGAATTGCGTTCAATACCATAAAGAAGATGAATTTGGTTCCAGATGGTCTTTCTATATGAGGAAAATATTGTTTGAATGTTTTGCATCGTCATTTTCTGCTGTAAATGGAATATACTCAAAACTTTATTTGTTACCAGAATGGTTTGTTTTGGTTGCATATTTTACTATTTTACCCTTTATTTGTTGTATTGTATTTGCTTGGACTGTTATTAAAGGGCTTTGGAATATTATTTCAAATCTTGGTATTGCAAACAGAGTTTATAATAAAGATGGTAGTACTACTCAAGAAACAGATTATGATTCTAAATGGTGGAGAAAAATGGAGGAAAAAGATGAAGCATTTTTAGATAATTATAAGTGGACGTATTATATAATTTTGATTGGTTGGAAATTATCATTTATTTTGATGCCATTATTATATGCAGTTTCTGGATTTTATTTCTTAGGTGTAATAACTTTTATTACATCATTAATTGCTTTGATAAATCCTTTACTAAGAAAATACACGTTAAAGGGTGAAAATGGAGAGAAACACGGTCTAGGTGATTTTATACGCGACACCTTTTTTTATAAAAAGACATTTATTATCTTTTTAGCGACATATAACTTGATGATGTCAACTGGTCTATATTTAAATTCTAGTTATACAGCGAGTTGTTTTGTTGGAATACTTATTTTAGCGTTGTATTTTGAAATGTTTCAAACTAAGATACCAGATGATCCGACCCAATTAGGTGGATCTGAAACCATCGGAAAATATTTTGATTTTTTAAAATCAAAAAAAGGTGATTTTGAATGCTCTGATACTACTACTACTAAGGGACCATCACTTTTACAAAAAATGAAAAATTTAGGTAAAGGAACCAAAGTAGTACCAGAGACAGAGACAGGAACAGAATCAGGAACAGAACCAGGAACAGAATCAGGAACAGAACCAGGAACAGAATCAGGAACAGAACCAGGAACAGAATCAGGAACAGAACCAGGAACAGAACCTAATATAAATGAAGAATCTAATACAACCTCAAATAAAGAGCCTTATATACAAAAACAATTTAATACAAGTCAAGATATAACTCAAAAAACAGTAATTCCTGAACCAATTCAATCGGAAGAACCAACAATCAATCCAATGCATAAAGATAACCTTAACACATTATTAGGACCTGCACCACCTATATCAACTGAGAAAATAGGCGGATCTAAGCAAACTGGAGGATCAAAGGTGAGAACCAAAACTGGGAAAATTCGCCAAAAGTATAATGTCAGTCTGATTTAATTGTAAATATAAACTTTTTAATTTAAAAATTTATAGAATAGGATTTAAAAAAGGATTTAGATATTATTTTAAATAATAAAGTATAATTACTATTTAAAATGAGTAAAAAGAAGCCATTAGTTAGCATATGCACACCCACATTTAATCGCCGTCCATTTATCCCCTTTATGATACAATGTTTTGAACATCAAACGTATCCAAAAGATCGCATTGAATGGATCATTATTGATGATGGAACCGATCCGATTTTGGACCTAGTTACTCATATTAAACAAGTGAAATACACTTATTATAAAGAAAAGATGGTTCTCGGTAGAAAGCGCAATTTGATGCATAATAAATGCTCAGGCGATATAATCATTTATATGGATGACGACGATTATTATCCTCCTGAGCGCATAGAACATGCTGTACAAATGCTGCAAGATAACCCGTCTTTTCTGATCGCCGGCTGTAGCGAGATGCATGTATATTTTGATTCTAAAAAGCAAGTGTTTCAGTGTGGGCCATATAAAGAATATCATTCAACAGCGGCCTCATTTGCTTTTAGAAAGGAACTACTGTTGGAAACTAGTTATAACAATGATAATGCTTTGGCAGAGGAAAGACATTTTTTAAAGAATTATACTATCCCTCTCATACAATTAGAATGTATTAAAACTATTATGGTGTTTTCACATAAACATAATTCTTTGAATAAGGAGAAATTATTAGAAACACCGGAATTAACAAAGATAACCCCATCAAGATATACGGTGGACGATTTTGTGAAGAATCCTGTTTTAAAACAGTTTTATATGATTGAAATGAACGAATTATTGGCAAGATATGAGCCTGGCAAACCAGAGTATAAACCGAAATTATTGGAACAGATGAAACAAATAGAAGAAGAGAGAAATAAGCGAATCCTAGAACATAGTCAGATGATGGAAGCACAGCAGAAATTACTTGCTTTTAAACAACATAGCAATGATAAATTTATGAACAAAGATTTAGAGGAAATTCGGGCGCAATATGAGAAACAATTAGCAGACAAGAGTTACTTGATTAGCGAGTTGCTTAAAAAAGTGAAAGATTTGACTTGTGAATTAAATGAATATAAGAAGAGTAAATAATAAAACAAAAACAAAAACAAAAACAAAAACAAATTATTAATATTAATATTTATTAACAATTTGAATTTAAAGAAAATCCAATTATACAATATATAACTTAGAAAAGGGATAGTAATGGCTGAATACGCAGAAACCCAGTTCTTTGATAATGAGCGATTTGAGTCGGACTCAGTTAATTCAAGAAGACGTTCAAGTAATAAAGCGCTAAGACAATTCACTGTTTCAAGAGCATTATATAGGGATGGAAAGTTTTACAAGAATGTTACTATTAACATGCACGGCTCAGGAGACTCAGGGTCTTTCATTAGAAATGCGGTAACTGGCGCTGTAACAAATTATATAGTTGGATCAAAGGATCAAGAACTTTTCTACAAGGTTTCTATGTGCACTGGATTGGATAGAGAGCATAGACCGGTACATCTGTTCTATGATTCGCCTACACAATATGAAAATCATCAATTTACTCATGTGAGTGATGAAGTAAAGGAGTTATGGAGTGAGCGTTTCTTGGAAGCCAAAGAAAGAATTATGAAGGTCAGATAAAATAAAAATATAATAAAATATTTATTTTTACATGTTTTTCTTTATATTTATTTTTACATGTTTTTCTTTATATTTATTTTTACATGTTTTTCTTTATTTTTACATGTTTTTTTTTATTAATTCATTATCCATTAATCCATCCATAATTTTCATTTTATATTCTATTTGTTCATCGCGTTTTTTAATGAGAGCATCAATTTCTGCATTAATCTTAATAATATTAACATATATATGCTGAGATTCATCAATTCTTAGTTGCATTATTTCCTTTTGTTGTTTTCTTTCACGAATTTCTTTTAATTTTATATTTCTCTCTTCTAATCTAATTCGATCCTCTTCCTCCATCTGCTTTAAAAATATTGCTACTTCATCCTCTTCACCCTGTTCGTCTTCATCTTCGTCGACTGTCTTAACTTCATCATCATCTTCTTTATCTCCATCATCTTCAATTAAAATAATTGTTTGTTTTTGCGATGGTGTAATTATATTTTCCAAATTTACAAAATTAAATTTGGAAAATTGTATATGACTTTTTAACTCGTTGTATGACCAAGCAGTGGTTTTACATGAATAATAGTTAGGAGTATATGGAGCATTTAATCCAACATTATTTATCCATTCATTCCATGTAAATGAAATTAAACAATTACTTAAACCTAAAATTTGTCTATTAGAATCCCATTCCATATCTGGCGGTCTTTTGTCAATAGGAAATATGTCTATAATTTTATATATATAAACATATTTCTTTTGGAAGTAATATACAAAATAATAACCTATTTTAGATGAGTTACCTGTTGTATCATCCCAATATTTGTTTCCAAATTTATTAAAATTAATAATTGTGGGATGATTTTTTTGTGAAGAAATAAATGCTATAGTTAATCCACGAGCCATTTTAATGAAATACTTTATTAAATAATTTAGATGATAATTCTTATATATTTAAGTTATATTTCAGTATATGTAAATTATATTTCAATTTTCTACACAAGTTCCGCCTCACAATCTGACAGCGAATCTGCATTTACACCATCATCCAGTATATCATCATCAGTTTCTTTAGTATATTTATCTAAATATCGGTACATGCGATTAATATCTAATTTGGATATTTCATAATTTTCAAACAGCATCGCCATTTCCACGTCATTTAGGTTTTTTATGCTAAGGAAAAAGGTAAATAAGTCCTTCTTATCCATGCAAAGTTGTTGGCATAAATTTTGGATAAATATTGAATTGTTGTATTCTGTAGAATATTTAGTTAAAACCTTTGTAAAACGGACTTCGGCAGGATTGAATTTGACTTTCTTTTGAAATGTTTTGTGATAAATATCATTATTCTTAAATGTTTTGATGAGAGAACTCATCTCATTAAATTGCCATATTTGTTTCTGAAATGTTATTCGGTCAATATAATCAGAGAAACACATATTATCCAATACGTCTAAATAAAACGGAATAGATTCAGATTTCTTGCATTTTCCAATTACATCAATTATATTTTCGTGCCACAATAAGCCAACAATTGTTCTATCAGTTTCATTCATAATTGTTAGATGCTCTCTAAAGGTATAAGGGGTATTTATGAGTTTCTGTGTTATTTTCCGTGTGTCGTCATTATATGACTTCATCAGGAAAACATTTTTGATAATATTGATATCAAGTATATTTTCCTTTTTTTTATATAAATCATAAATGGTTGAAAACTTACGCAAATCCCCTTGAATAAAGGTTATAATATTTGTCTTTATTGGTTCACTAATATTGGGCATTAATTCATGGATAATTGTATTCATTTGCATCTTTGTTGGCGACTTGAGTTCTATTACATTGCAGACCTTCATCAGTTCTTTTATTTTTTTATCAATATGATAGTTGCCAATGCATATAATAGGATTCATTGTAATATCTTCTTGTTTCTGTTTTTTCGTCTTTTTAGGACGAATTATTTTAATTAGCGCATTAATACCTCCTTTGTCACCGTTATTCATTCCATCAATCTCATCCATTATAATGGCAATCCGTTTAATCTTTTTATGAAAGATGCTCATTATGTTTTTATCTGCCATATTGTGTTGTGTTATCGTATCAATAATTGATTTGTTTCGGATATCGCCTGCATCATATTTAATAATATCGTAATTCAGTTCTTTCAAAATATTGATAATAAATGTGCTCTTGCCGGAACCGGGCTCGCCGTAAATGTAGATTCCCTTTTTGATCGCTAGATTGCTTTTGTTGGCTTCAAAATTCATTAAAATGTCTTTAATCTTATTTACTTCTTCTTCTCTATTAAGTAAATTATTTATATCTAATGACTCCATTTTACAATTCTTTATTATATTTCTTATAATATTCTTTTTAGGTTGATTTTTACTTAAACGTTCTTTATCAGACTTGTCAAAACAAACACAAGATCAAATATCAAATAAAAACAAAACCAAAACTAAAGGAATATTATAAGAAATATAATAAAAATATCTAGGAATAAGAAGTCAGTTCTAAGATATAAGTTCTAAGATATAAGTTCTAAAATATAGTCTTATACAGGAACTTTTATATCACATGGATTTTTGGAACCGTAACCGTATGTAATACCATCCCAAGCAACACCACATGTATTAGCCCATTTCTGTTTGTCACAAAGACCGTTTATACCAGTATATGGCGCTCCACTAAAATCCATACTTTTACCACGGAGAAGTTTTCCGTTGGCTCCAAACTTTGGATCTTTATTAAAACAGGTCCCTATATTTTTAACATTAACACATTGAGCCCCATTTCCTGAGTTATCTTCCCAGTAATCTGGACAGTTTGTTGTAATTGGTGGCATATTTTAGCGGAAGATGCATTAGTCAATGACAAATTAATGACAATTAATAAAATAATCAATAAAACAATCGCAATTGTTAAAACTATTTTTTGAAATGTTGCCTCCATTTATATATTTTAATTATATATTTTTTTATGATTGTAATATAATATGAATAATATGAATAATATTAATAATACAAATAATACTTCTAAAAAGTCTTCTAATGGAAGAGTAAATTTAAAGGATGGACCTAATATCGGTAACTTATTTGCCATGTATGATAAAATACCTGCGAATCAATGTGTTTCTTATAGAGAGCCAACTTTAGGTCAATGGGATGAAACTATTTTGTCTAAAAACTATTTTTCTAAGGAAAATATTCAAATCATTCAGAATGGGATACGCGCAGGTGTTTTTGAAAAATCCAATAAACAATATCTAATTGGTCCTCAAGATTGTGAATCTTTAAAGATTGTCATGCGCAGTGTTTTTTTGCAGAATTCTACGAATAATCCTGGCAATATAGCACAACAAATCGCCGACTTGAATCAAATTGTTTTGGATTTCTCTATTAATCAGGTCTACTCAGAAGCACGCGGTTATTTGCAATACTTAACAGATGTTAGCACATTGCCGACACCGATAGGATTGCCTACACTTGTTTCGCAAAATGATAAACGTAACTATAGAATGCCAACTTGGTTTTAAATTATTTAGTTCATCGCCTCATCTAAAACCTATATTGTTTAAATATAACCTTTTACTGCATTTATACATTTTATTTTTGTTTCAAAAAAATTGGCTGATCCAATTATAGCAGAAATTGATTTATCATTTAAATTATCATTTTTTTCTTTTAAAATTTTTATCTTATTAGTTAAATCGGTTAAATCAGTTTGGTTATTTTGATCATAATTATCCAAAATATTATTTTCAGATGCAATCAATTTATCAAACATTTGTTGTAAATCTTTATCTTCTGTTTTATATTCTTTAATTAAATTAATCATATTTTTATTATCATTTATTGTTGTCTTTTTAGCATCATTAATATATGTTTTACTAATGGATACAAATGTATCACCTGACTCAAATCCATCTATAACTTTAGAATACTTATATAACAATAAAACTGCTGCCATTAATCCTAACGCAATCATAGCCTTTTTATAACTTGATTTCATTCTTAAATATAATATTATGCAATATTATATTATATTTTATTTATAATCCTAGAAATCAACTAAAGAGAGAAAAGCAATTGAATAAAATAATCAATAAGTATCTCAATAACAAACAATAAAATAAAAAATATATTTATTTTTATTTTATATTTTATATTTTTTGAACTACAAACTACTATAATAAACACAAATATTACTACAAACTACTAATACTAATTCTCATCTAATACTTCCAGACTTATCGCAGTTGGCTTCTTCACTGTCTTCTTAACTGCTCCTACTACAGTAACCTTCTTCACAATACTTGACTTCTTTTTAACCACAATTTCTCCAATCTGTTTCATTGTTCGTTCTTGAATATAAGCCTGATATTCGTCTTCTAAAACTTCCAACTCTGAAAGCCACATATCTTGAATACTGGTTTCCTTGACTCTTGTCAGTTCGTCCATCTTGTTCTTGCAATCTTTTTTAATTTTCGCTACATTCTCTTCTGAAACACTGTCCATCGGCATTCTGGTTAAATATTTATATTCTGAATCGTCTTCAATCAAGTTGTATCCTTTTCCAGCAAGAAGCGCAATAATTTCATCCTTCTTTTTCTTTCTCAGATCCACTGTGCCATCAAGTACTTCCTGGATGTATCGCGCCTTGTTAGAAAGGACAACCAATTCCTTTTCTATGGAGGCAATTAGAAACTGCTTTCTGTCATTATAGTGTTCCAATCTTTTTTCAAAGAAGTCATCAATAATCTCAGGTATAGAATGATACTTCTTCAACTTGTCGTCATAGTCAAACAAATTCATATTGGTTGTAGAAGCCGACTTGCACAACTTGAATAATTTGTCAACTCCATTGTTTCCATTGGCATCCGTTGTTGATTCCAAGTCTGCCAATTTACCTTTTACAAATGTGATTACAAAGTCTATATTAGTATCCTTGCTATTATCATCATAGTGCTTTATCGGAGGATTGATTTTCTGTCCATCTTTGTCTTTGTCATTTAGCAAATCTTCTAACAATTCCTTGAAGTCTTCTGTCCAGAAACCAACTGGCAATTCTATTATACGGATCATATCTGCACCCAGCACTTCATATTTGCCTTTGAACAAATAATGATGATCGTCAGTTTTACTAATGGTTCCAGTAAATCCCTCATAGTAAGGCATAAACTGGATTGCCGAGTTTTCAGCCGATTTGTCTTGTAGCAGGTTTTTCAAGTAAGCAATAATGTCTCTAGGGTTGTAGCACAATATTTCTGTACTGAATCCAGTGCCGATGCCCTTAGATCCATTTACCAAAATCATAGGGATAATTGGTACGTAATATTGCGGCTCCACAAGGGTGCCGTCGTCATTCAAGTAATTCAAGATAGCGTCATCATGCTCTGAAAAGATGCGACGAGTAATTCTTTCTAGAAGCGTGAAGATATATCTTGGAGAAGACGAATCCTTGCCGCCTTTGACCCGGCTGCCGAATTGACCCGCTGGAACAAGGAGATTGATATTATTGGATCCGATGAAATTCTGTGCAAGACCAACAATGGCTTGATTCAGCGATTCTTCGCCGTGATGATAGCACGAGTGCTCAGACACATAGCCGCTAAATTGTGCGACCTTGATTTCCGTGTTTAAACGCTTTTTGAATGATGCAAACAGAATTTTTCGCAATGAGGTTTTCAGTCCATCCATCAAGTTAGGAATGCTGCGATCACAGTCATATTTGCTGAAGTGAACTAATTCCTTATTGACGAACTCTTCGTAACTGATCATTTGTTTGCCAGTGTCAACGAAACTGTCTCTATCATAAACGGTTTCAAGCCACTCCTTTCTGTCATCGGCTCTTTTCTTGTTGAAGACCATATCAATGGCGTCATCACTTTTTTCGGTGAAATCAAATCCGACGAATTTCTTCTCTTTGAAATATTCAACAAATTCGGTTTTAGTAGAAGTACCTAAACCCTTGTAATATTTTACCGACCAGCCAGAGGTGTCCGCAGTCGTTTTCCAAAGATTGTATTCGCCGTCATTGTAGAACTTCATTTCTGATGAACCATTTTTGGCCTTCAAAATAGGAGTATTCATGAATCCAATGAAGCCAGGAATTTGCACTAATGATGCCCATTCGTTGTGAAACAAGTTAATACAAAGTCCTTTGATATGAGAACCATCTAGATCTTGATCAGTCATAAATACGACACGACTGTATCTCAGACACTTGTGAACATCTTCAATTGATTTGTATTCTTTGTTCATCTCTAAACCGAGAATTTTCTTAATTTCAATGATTTCCTTGTTTTCTGCCACTTTCTTAGCAAGTTCGCCGCGCACATTCATCACCTTGCCTTTTAACGGATAGACTCCAAATATGTTGCGGTCTTCAGAAGATAGTCCAGAAATAACTCCTGTCTTGGCTGAATCTCCCTCACACAAAAGTAAAGTGCACAAATTTGACTTGTCTGTTCCGGCAAAGTTGGCGTCAGTTAGTTTCGGTATGCCTCGGACAGATTTGGATTTAACACCATCCGATTTTTTAGCGACTTTGGTTTCCTTCACTTCAGTGATTGCACAGGCGGCATCCATTACGCCCATTTTTGCAACCTTTTCAATGAATTTGTCGCTAACCGTGCAAGTGGAACCAAACTTGGCTACAGGAGTGTTCATGAAATCTTTGGTCTGACTGTCAAAGGCTGGATTCTCAATGTCACATCTCACAAACAAAATGAGTTGCTCTTTGATTGAGTTTGGATTCACTTTGACTTTCTTTTTCTTTTCAATGAACTCAACTAGTTTTCTTGTAATTTGATTCAAGACGAACTCTACGTGCTTGCCGCCTTTGCAAGTATGGATACCATTGACGAACGAAACTTGTTTGAACTCATGGCTGGGTGTTAGCGCAACCGCGTATTCCCAACGCTCTCCAGCGGATTCATATACACGTGGTGACTCGGTTTTATCGCCAATGTATAAATTAATATATTGTTCAAAGTTTTTAGTTGGAACAAGTTGCCCATTATATTTTACTTTTAGTTTGGAGTCGGTAACAGCAGAAATGTCGTAGACGCGTTTGGTTAAAAGGGAAACCATATCAGGTGTTAGTCCCGCGAGACCAAGTCTTAAATAATCCGGCTTAAAAGTGATCTTTGTATACGGTTTTGTTTTGCCGGATTTGGTAATAATGGGTTCGCAAATTTCGCTCAAATTTTGTTTATATTCTTGCACATATTTGAGTCCGCGAATATGATCAACGGTTTCAACGGAACCATATGTAGACCACATTAGAACCAGTTTGAACCCAAATCCGTTTTTACCTCCAACTATTTTCTTTTCTGTTTTATCATAATTAGTGGATGTTCTCATATGACCGAATATGAGTTCTGGAATCCATTTCTTGTGCTCTGGATGCTGTGCCACGTCAATGCCATTACCATCGTTAGTCATAATAATTGTACCATCCTCTTGGATACAAATTTCAATGTAACTGACAGGTAGTGCATTTTGGTCGCCATTGTTGATCGCTGTTTGCTGTCTGACCACGTGGTCGCGACAGTTAACAATACCTTCATCAAACAACTTGAACAGACCGGGAACGTAGCGAATATTTTTCTCAATAATTTTATCAGTAGTTTCATTCATGATATCCATATCAGTGTCAACGGTCTCAACCGAACCGATATAGGTATCAGGGTTGTCCAGAACGTGTTCACGTTCAGTTTTTTGTTGATATTTATTAGATAAGTCTTTAGAAGATTGCATTTTATATAAAAGCAGTGTGGGTATAATAATATGTCAGTGTATCTCTAAATAAATTTCAATTTTATATATTTTGATGCAATTTTGATTGAGTTTATTCTAACAAAATATTTTCTCCATATATTTAGGACAAATCTTTCCTTTTATAATTTACACATTTTAGAAAATCATTTAGGCAAAACAAAACAAAACAAAATAAATATAAATATAAATATAGTTATGCCTCGTAATTTGTTTGCTCCAAATAGTAACAATTTAAATAATTCTTATTTAAGAAAACTCATTCGTAATTATAATGAGCAAAATTTAAAAGATTATGAATGTCGTTGTTTCCAAGAAAAAGTGAACAAGGCTAACTTGGGGTACAATGATTCCACAAGAACATCTGCGGCAAGAGTGTCTCAACTAACAAATATGGGTGTAAAAGGAAGAATTGTATTTGGTAACAATGGGATTCCTGCGGAAACCAATTATTTAGGAGGAATTAATGGGCAAATAAATGGAATACCAACTCCTATAAGGAATAAATTTTAAAAACTTTTTATTCTTTTATCTTTATATTTCTCTCTTTATAAACTATACTAAAGACAAATATAGTTTATAAATAATATTTTTTCTTAGTTTATTGTATACGATGCCACATTTAAATTTAACGGTTGGAACTCGCGCTCAAGTTTTTCACGGAACTGCTAAGCATACTTCTGGGGGATTACAAAAGTCTGATTTGATGCAAAATAAGTCTGGACGCATTGTGTCTAGAAAGAAACACGCTTCTGCGAAGCGAGAGATGCGTTTGGTGAAGCACGGCTTCGGTACCAAGAAGGGAAAGTTCGGGTTTGTTAAGTTGGCTAAGGGAAAGAAAAGCCGTAAACATAGAAAGGGACACCGAGGTGGATCCGCTTTAGATAATGCTGCTCCTATTGATTACTCTATGAGCGCTAATTCTGGATCTAGTGGAAGTTTTGCCGATTCTGTGTCAGAGACTGTTTTGAATGTCTCTGACTACCATGCTACTGGTGGCAAGCGAAGACGACGCGGAAGAAAAGGAAAGAGAGGTGGAATGGTTCATGCAGGTGAACATGTTGAAGCCTTTGCTTCCGCTAATTAAACAATATTTATTGCAGCCAATCTGTATTAACAAATTTCTCAAATTGAATAAAATTGTGTAAATGATGCGACACAAATTTTTCAAAAAACTGTTTGCTTACAATTAGACAAACTGTTTTTTCCACTATCACCTTTGCCTGACAAAAAGTGCGATATGATTTATATAAGTCGTCAAATGAAATTAAATCATTAACTGATTCAGAATTTAAAATACTTTTTTCCTTATAATTATCTAATAATTGAATGATATCATCCGTCTTTAACCACAAGTTGCATCTTATATTTGTCACATATTTTCTCTCAATCACTTCTACATAAGGAGAGAAATAATGTGATATAATTTTAATTACATCTTCATCTGAAATATTATTAGGTATATTTATATTTGTATTTGCATTTGTAATATGTATGTATTGTTTATATATGGTAACAATTTCATCTATTTCATATTCATCATCAAACGCATTTATATCCGAATTATTTGTATTTGTAATAGTTATGTGCTTGTCCCAAAAAGATAAAAAATTACTTATTGCCGGAAGAAATTTACTTGTTACATTTACAAAACAAATATCATTTCCCTCTTCTGTAAATTGAAGTCTAGTTTTAATACTAGTTTTTAAATTGGATGAATAAATCATATTGGGAACATTGATTGAAGAGAGATAATTTTTCCAAATATAATGCATATTTTTCCAAGTTAATTTGTATTCTGGTTCCATAAGTATATTTGTTGGTTCCGAAACAGGTATATTAGTTGATTCAATACATTTATTTAAAAACTCATCTATAATTTGATCAATTGTATTTTTGGTAAAATATAGGGTGTAACCTGATTCTACATCTGAAGTTGTATTCAAATAATCATCCGAACTTCCATATCTATCCGAATAATGTGCTGCAACACACAGAAAATCAATCCCTATTTTATTTAAAACATCCTTGATTATTTCACTTGATATAGTATTATTTGTTTTTATCAATCTATATGACGATGTGTTATGTGTTTCGTGATACTTGGAAATAAAGTTATTTATAATAGAATTTCCAGTAGTAACATATGCAATAGAGTCAATAAAAGAAACCAACTTCTTTGTACAAGGATTAACAAAGAATAAGAGAGAACCAGACTTCTTCAAAATACAGTCGCCAATCACAGTCAGAAAATATTTGGCTTCAGATTTGGTTTCAAAAATGGTATTCAGAAAACCTAGCACGTTTTGTATGGTGTATGTTTCTGGAACAGATTTTAATAGACTTCTCTCTTTAATACTTCTAATCATGTTTTGTTTTGTTTTATGTTTCCAAGATATTAACTTTCCTTCATCAGTGATAGTTGAAAGAAGACGATGATGTATTTCGTCATCCTTTATTATTTGATAAGTTTTCCCATCATATTCGTAGTATAAGTTATTGTATGGCATATAGTAATATTGGTGTTTGCTAAGAAATACCTTGTGAAAATTATCATGTTCCATAGTAAGTTCATTTATTCGTGTCACGCGTTCATCGTATTTTTTCTGCTCTGCATCTAATACAGTAGGCAAATTTTTAAGATGTGTGTATAGGCGATTCAATTTCCATTGTTTTAAGGCCGGTTCTAATGCTTGATAACTGGTGATCAATTCATTTAGTTGCTCAATTGCTTCTGCTGAGGGTTCCATTTCTAATTCCATTTAGTTTCAGTTATTATAATATGGTTGTTATTCTTTAAGTCTTTTTTATAAATGATAATGTATAATAATATTTGGATAAATATAAAATGCCAATTCAATAAAATTGAATAATTATATTGCAAAATATTTGTTATTATAATCGTAATCCTATTAATTAATAGTTAAATTAAATTATAAAATATGAATCCTTTTACTTTATTTAAACTTATCCAATTGGATTTTAAATTAGACAAACATCTCGTGAAAATAATATTCACATTTTATCTTAGTTTCGGAACGGATGAAACCAAATTGATTAGACAAGAGATCACTAGTTTACATGCGTTTAAAGATAACCTATTAATTGAAAATAAGAGGCAAAATCTGGATGAGTTAACCTTATGGAGATTTTATAGTTTGAGTCGTAGTGAGTATCCTCACTTACAATATTATAATTGGAACTATGGCTCTACGATGAATCGTGATATTTATTATGATATTGCCATTATTTTACTTCAAAGCGAAATAAATAAAGAGAATGAAAATGACAAAAAACAATATTTATTACAATATCGTGGAATATTAAATGATATATTGAAATCCAACCTGATAGAATTATGTCGCCTCCCTAATAATATAGGCACACCAAGTGCGTTAGCCATGAGAGACCACATACAAATATTTACATGGTATCGTAAAAATAACGTAAATAATTCTTTATGGAGATTAAGAATACTGATGAACTGGGGTGTACAAAATAAATTATGTGATATGCGAGATGTATGCAGTCAAACAGTGTATTCTGATTTGATTACTGCTTACAATGAAAAGGTTTAATAGATAATACACAATAGATAATAAATTATAAATTATAAACAATATAATTCTTTTTATTATATTTTATTTAAATTGTATTTAATTTATTATACATTTATTACTATTTAAAGATTTGCGGTAAAGATTATTTATAAACTTAGCAATAAATTATAAAAATGTCGGGTAAATTTCAAACTAATGAAAATAATGTTTTAACAATAAAAACTGTACAAATCGCCCCCTTTAGAACACTTATGACCGCTCTAAAGGATATTCTGTTGGAAACCAATATATCGTTTCAACCAGACGGAATCCGTATTATAAATATGGACAAGTCGCATACTATTTTAGCGCATCTTTATTTAGCGGCGCAAAATTTTGAATCATATGAATGCAAACAAGAAAAGATCATCATTGGAGTCAATATGTTTCATCTTTTTAAATTAATTAACTCCATTGATAACGACGACACCTTAACTATTTACATTGAAAATGCGGACTATTTTGACGGCATTGTATCCTATTTGGCTCTCAAATTTGAGAATGGTGATATTAAGCAGTGCAAGACACAGAAACTCAAGTTAATTGAACCTGAGCCGGAAGAATTGGAGTATCCTGATGTAACCTTTTCTTCCATTATCAATTTGCCTTCGGTTGATTTCCAAAAAATTATCCGTGATTTTTCTTGCATTTCAGACAAGTTGGAAATCAAATCGGTTGGTAATGAACTGATATTTAAATGCAAGGGACAATTTGCAGAGGCAGAGATTCATCGTGCTGAGTCAGATGGTTCCATGGGATTCATTTTGAAACAAGATTCTTCAAAGATAATCCAGGGTGAATTTTCTTTGAAGAATTTGGGGTATTTCATTAAATGTACGAATTTATGCTCACAGATTGAGATGTATTTAGAGAATGATTTGCCTTTAGTTGTGAAGTATGATGTTGCTAGTTTAGGCACCATTCGGTTATGTTTGGCAAATTTACCTTCTAGTTAAAATATTTTTATTGAAACACATAATTTCAAATTTGTGAAATATATTATATTTATTGTAAACACTTTATATAATATATAATAATATACATGTCAAATTATTCAAATTATTTAACTAGTCGAAAATGTTGTGATTTAAGAGGTTTGGGTCCTATTGGTCCGCCGGGCCCTCAAGGCGCAGCAGGACCCATAGGTCCAGTAGGACCAGCCGGTATATATATCGGAGGAACAGGTGCGCAAGGATCAACTGGAATAACAGGTGTTAAAGGTCCAATTGGTGATAGAGGACCAACTGGTCTTCAAGGTGTCATAGGAATGATGGGTGCTCGTGGGTTTATAGGGGAAACTGGTACACGTGGAGAAACTGGTGCTCGTGGTGAAACTGGAACTGTCTTTACATTTGGTTCAACTGGTTCCATCGGTCCTACAGGTGCCACAGGTCCACCAGGTCCTTTTGCAACTACCGGATTCTATGGATCATTTTCAGATTCCACAACTCAAAGTAATTTTTCAACCGCCAAAGCAATTACATTTAATACAACTGAATTATCTTATGGAGTCAGAATTGGTTCACCTACTTCTAGAATATATATAGATAACCCTGGATTATACAATTTCCAATTTTCAGGTCAGTTATCATTATCTCAAGGAGGAACAGAAACAATTTCCATATGGTTCAGAAAAAATAATTTAGATATACTTAGATCTGCTTCAAATATAACAATTCAAAATACAAATACGTATTTTGTACCTTCATGGAATTTTATTTGTGAAATGATTCAAGGGGATTGGTTTGAAATAGTGTGTCAATGTAACGGACCACACGCACAATTTTTTGCTCAACCTGTTAACGGTTATCCTGCAATTCCATCTATTATATTAACTGTAACACAGACGCCGTCATCAGTTGCTGCACTAAACATAGTTTCTAACACAGTTGCTGCCGAACAAAGTACCACATCTGGAGTTTTTACTGATTTGGCAGGTTCACCAGGACCAAGCGTTACTATGTATACGGGAGCAAAAGTAATGATAACTATTTCAGCGGGATGTTTTTGTGAAAATAGTTTTAGTGTTGCTGGATTTATGGGTTTTCAAATTTCAGGCGCAACTACTAGACCAGCAAATAATGTGAATGCACTTATTTTCACACCAATTCAATTTGTTTCAACTCAACACAGTTTTGTTTGTTTTTTAAGTAATTTGACACCGGGAACAAATACATTTACTGCAAAGTATCAGTCAGAAATTTCGGGATATTCCAATTCGTTTTATAATAGACAGATAATTGTACAGTCTGTTTAAATTTAGAGTCTGTTTAAATTTAGAGTCTGTTTAAATTTAGAGTCTGTTTAAATTTAGAGTCTGTTTAAATTTAGAGTCTGTTTAAATTTAGAGTCTGTTTAAATTTAGAGTCTGTTTAAATTTAGAGTCTGTTTAATAAAAATAGAAAAATATTATTTGTAAATAATTAACAATATAAAGACAAATTAATTATATTTAATATATTTACAAATTAGAAAACTTATGAATCAAAATAAAAAATCACAAGATTACATTCTACTAATTCTAAATTGCGAAAAATATCGTTACAAAGCGATAAAACAAAGAGAGACGTGGATTCCAACATTATCTGATAAGATCGTTTATTATCATGTTTTGGGTGACCCAGAGTTAAACGAAGAATATATAATAGATGACGAAAATCACATATTATATGTAAGAGTTCATGATGACTATAATTCATTGCCTAAAAAGGTAATTGCTGCATATAAAGCGATGACCCAAGTATTTAACTTTAAATACATCTTTAAAACAGATGATGACCAAAATGTGGTAACCGTTAAATTTTTTGAAGTATTAATGCACTTGTTAAATAAAAGTTTTGGAAAGGAAAATCAAATACATTATGGTGGCAAAATAGTAGATGTAAGACATAAATATGTTAGTCAGTATTATAAGATCCATCCTGAATTGCCGCAAAATTTAATCGTAAACCAATGTAAATACTGCAATGGTAGATTTTATTTTTTATCCTTTGGAGCAGTAGATACATTGATTGAAAGAGAGAAACAAATTAATGAAGAATATTTTGAAGATTATGCAATAGGTTACAATCTACCAGATACATTTAAAAGCAATATACTTCGTTTAGATACGGATAAAGTATTTGTAGATTTTATATAGATGCCTTATTGATTTTATTATGTAATTTAATTTACATAATAAAAATATAATATTAATTAAACAATAATAATGAAAGTTCCATATATTCCAAAAGACTTATTACATATTATATTAGACTATGACGGAAGAATAAAATATAAAAACGGTAAATACATAAATATAATACATAAACATGATGAAAGATATAATATTATTAAGCCACTTATAAGTAAGAAAATGGAAATATTGAAAACAATAGAATTAGATAGATTCGGACCAGGTTCCGGCTTTTATTTTGAATTTGGATTTGACGGGTGTGGTGTAGGGTTGGCTTATGATTGTTATTTTTCTTATCAAAATAAATTTGAAATATGCTATTATGATTTTAGGGGGGATAGTTTAATTCAAATAAGAACTTACTTATAATTTATAATTTATAATTTATAATTTATAATTTATAATTTATTACATGGTAAAAAATGTTACATCTTTATCTTGAAACACAATTTTGTAAAATATTCTCTCTTCAATCTTGACCATAATTATAGAAGATGATTCATCAATAGAAGTTATTATGCCTTCCTTTCTTAGATCATATTCTGGATATTTTTTTATAAATAATATTGGTTTATTATTTACAAAACATTCTTTTAATTGTTCAATAGACGAAATGGATTCCATTATTATTATTTATTATTTTATTATTTTAAAATATTATTACCTTAAATTTAACATGCAATTACTGTAATTTGTCATTCTTTGTTCAATATCACTGTATCCTTCTCGTTGTATTACAGTAGGAGGTGTAATTAAAAACCATCGATCTGTTTTCTGTAATATTTTCCAATATACATCAATGGCAAATTCTCTATGTCTTACAGGGTCCCTCAATAAATGATGCAGACCCATTTTCACATTTTCCATCAATTTTGAAATATAATGTCCATTAACCAAATATCCAGTAGTGGTCTGACAATTTGTAAGTTTAATACAAGTGTTGTCAATTTGAATATACGGAGGTCCATTGTTTCCAGCGAGTAAAATGACATCCCAATTTGTTTTAAATCGCGATAAAAACGTATCAAATTGGGTTCTAAATAATTCCGGATTTAAAAAGGTAATATCGTCTTCTAAAATTAAAACATGATCCATATTTTGTTCAAATGCATTTTGCAGAATTTTCAGATGACTCATACTGCAACCAACAGCGCCATTTTCCATACGAATTGCATTAAACCTTTCTGCAGTTATACCTATTTTTGTTAACTCGGATTCTACTTGTTCTTTACGATCTTTACGGTGTTCTAAATTAATATAAAATGCATTTTTTATATCAGTAAACATTTTGATTGGTTGATCTGTCATAGAAATTGTATATTAATATTATATTTTATCTTTATTATCTTTTTTCTTTATTATATTCTTTTATTACATTTATTTACCTTTTATAAACACCACCCAATCTAATATTCGCTGATGTAGTGGCTCTTGGTTTAGTTCCGATAACTCCTGCATAAGCAGGAGAAAATTTGTTTATATTTATATTTGTATTTATTTGATTTGCATTTATTTGATTTGCATTTATTTGATTTGCATTTATACGGGATTGTTGTATATAATTCTGTAAATGAGGAGGAATAACTGGTTTGGTCGGATCTACTGAGTTTTCATAATTATAATCAATGATTTGTAAAGCAACATTCTCTCCATATTGAACAATCAATTGTTTTTTTGTTTGTGCGTCTGGAATATATGGAATTTTAGTCCATTCATTATTATTTACGACACCGTTATTTATCTCATTTTCATTTACATCTTTTAATGAATCAATCAGTATTTCTCTTGGATCTGTTCTCAAATCATATTTACAAAAATTCTTATTCTCAAATTTTGTTCCAGTTGTAAATGAAACAATATTAATGAAAAATATTTTATTTGATGTTACTACGTGTATGTTATCCATCGGATTTCTTGAATCACTATCAATGGTATAATATAAATTACCAATAGACATATGTCCATCTAGTCCATTGTCATTAGTTGCTCTGATCGGATCTTTGCGGTTAATTATTCGTGAAACGCCATCAAACAAATGCAAAATATCTGGACTTCCAATAGGATAAAACTGATCGCGATTAATGGTTAAATTGGCTTCCAAACATCTTTTCTGTAAAACAGAGTCTTCTAGTCCCCAACCCCAAAAACTGGGATATCCATTTATCATTTCAAAATCACCAGCATTAATCGATACAATGCCTCCCAATGCATATTCAAAACCATAAAAATGTTTTACTTGACCTGGTATTGTATCGTAATTAAAAATGTTGCTAAATGGAATGGTATCAATATCGTTGAAAACAAGGGTGATGTCTTTATAATGATCCGGATATTTTTTCTTTACCGCTAGGAATCCGATGTTCTTGGTTGCACCCCGATTAAAAGATCGTTTATCGCATTGATGTGAAAAATAAATTTCATATGAATCCTTGTATTCAGATAAAGATAAAATGGATGTTAGATACGTGGAGAAAAAAAACTTGTGTTGAATGCGGTTTCTGTAGGGAATAATGAATACTATTTTAGGTATAGCAGTTGTTTCTGAATTTATATTTATATTTTGGGTTGTATTCTGTTTTATATTATTAGAAGCCATAAAGTATATATTGAATAAAATTAGGTCTTTTGAAACGAATATTAACAATAAGAAGAAACGGGTACAGAGATAGGTGTTTGTGTTTGCGTTTGTGCATACTTTGCCAAAATTACACCCGGTATTAGATCATTCTGGAATGCCTCCAATTTTTTATGCACCTTATTTATTGTTACTTCGCTAATCTCACTCACATTTTTCACATCCTTTTTGCTAATATTTAGTTTACATAACTGCGCAATAAAATACACAACTCCGGCAGCAATTGAATGTGGTGTGTTTTCTGGCATCATATTATTCTTGTCAATTTTAATGGCGACAAATTGAGCCAATTTGGTGAGTTCAGTATTAATATTTAGTTTGCTGCAATAACGCTCAATAAATGCCTCTGGGGTGGTTTTACAGAAAGCAGTCTTGTCACTATTGATCATATCTTTTTCCAATTCATTAA
>Ga0214919_10003950_pt1 | contig 21978 bp, 20 predicted proteins | sample LL1503_MetaG_FD_177994 | JGI IMG/M metagenome (GOLD analysis project Ga0214919, IMG submission 177994) | Freshwater microbial communities from Lake Lanier, Atlanta, Georgia, United States - LL-1503 | ecosystem: Environmental > Aquatic > Freshwater > Lake | place: USA: Georgia | collected... | reverse complement strand
AGCATCAATACCTTTACACGGGGATTAATTGAGATTAGTTCTCGACATAATTCAATTCCGTTGCCATCTGGAAGCCGCACATCAAGCACTGCAATATCGGCATCTACTGTCACAAAATGAAAGAGTGCGTCAGCAATATTTGCCGCGCTACCTACAACAGTTAAATCTTCTTCGGCATCTATGAGATCAATTAAGCCCTTTCGAACCAACTCGTGATCATCGACAACAAATACTCGAGTTGGCTTAGTCACTGTCTACCGCGTTTCGGATGAATTCGATATGCCATCTATCAGGACCTTCATTGAGAAAATTGACGGAATATGCTCCGGAAAACTTCTTTTCGATTTGGGCTAGAAGAGGTGTTGGCTTATGGGGTGCAACTAGAACTATTCCCTCACCTGCTTTAAGAGATTCAAGGGCACCGAAAATAGCTGGATGGCGAATCTTATGAGGAATGAGAGTTGCATCGAGCTCTGGGAACTTTGACGAACTCTCTTCTCCACAACGACATGATTGGGATCCTGCATTATCTTCTGCTTTACCTATTGAAATTAACTCCACATGCGAACTCTATCTTTTTCAATAATTTGGTTAGAGGCTTTATTGGCACAATGTGAGTGCGACCCCTCATTCAAAACCACTTTGAGATAATTAATACTTATGGACCAGTTATGACGGGTGAAAACTCAAGCTCTCCCCATTCTTCGTCAGTAAAAAGCCGTGATCGAATAAGAAATCTCTTGCCTTCGGGTGATTCAAGTGAAAAGCCACCACCACGACCATCAACAACATCGATTGTTAGATGAGTATGTTTCCAATACTCAAATTGGGTTGCAGACATCCAGACTTGAATAGGCTCACTCAGCTCTGGAATTACTAACTCCCCAATTAAGACATCTGATGCACCAACGCGAAACTCGCCCTTGAGATAACACATAGGTGATGAACCGTCGCAGCACCCACCAGATTGATGAAACATCAGTGGGCCATTAATTGCAGAAAGCTTGATCAATAACAATGCCGCCTCGCGTGTGTAGTCAACGCGAGACGGCATTGTCATGAGTACTCCTTAGAAGAAACCGAGCTTGTTAGGTGAGTATGAAACTAGCAGGTTCTTTGTTTGTTGGTAATGATCTAGCATCATCTTGTGGGTTTCTCGGCCAATACCAGAGGCTTTGTAACCACCAAATGCTGCTCCTGCTGGGTATGCATGGTAACAATTTGTCCAGACTCGACCAGCTTGAATCTCTCGTCCTGCGCGATACGCAGTGTTCATATCGCGAGTCCAAACACCAGCACCTAATCCATACAAAGTGTCATTGGCAATCTCCATGGCGTTATCAAAGCCATCAAACTTTGTAACAGAGACAACAGGACCAAAGATTTCTTCCTGGAAGATTCTCATCTTGTTGTTTCCTTCAAATATTGTTGGCATCACGTAGTAACCACCAGAGAGTTCGCCGCCAAGATCAGCACGTTCACCGCCTGTAATTACCTTTGCGCCTTCTTTCTTTCCAATATCTAGGTAGGAAAGAATCTTCTCCAACTGATCAGTGCTTGCTTGTGCGCCAATCATTGTTGAGAGATCAAGTGGATGGCCTTGCTTGATTGCCTTAGTACGTGCGGTTACATCGCCCAAGAATTTGTCATAAATCTTTGCCTCAATGAGGCCGCGAGAAGGGCATGTACAGACTTCACCTTGATTAACGGCAAACATCGTAAAACCTTCAAGTGCTTTGTCATAGAAGGCATCATTTTCAGCTGCAACGTCATTGAAAAAGATATTAGGGCTTTTGCCGCCTAGTTCAAGGGTGACAGGAATGATGTTTTCAGAGGCATATTGCATGATTAAGCGACCAGTAGTTGTTTCACCTGTGAAAGCAATCTTTGCAATACGTGGAGATGAAGCAAGTGGTTTACCAGCCTCAACACCAAAGCCGTTAACAATATTTACAACTCCAGGTGGCAAGAGATCCTTAATGATGTCCATTAAGAAAAGAATTGACACGGGAGTTTGTTCTGCTGGTTTTAGAACGACGCAGTTACCGGCAGCAAGGGCTGGAGCTAACTTCCAAACAGCCATCAAGATTGGGAAGTTCCAAGGAATGATTTGGCCAACAACACCTAGAGGCTCATGGAAATGATACGCAACGGTGTCTTGGTCGAGTTCGCCCGCTGAGCCTTCTTGGGCTCGGATGGCACCAGCAAAATATCTGAAGTGATCAATTGCAAGTGGAATGTCAACATAGAGCGCTTCACGGATTGGCTTACCGTTTTCCCAAGTTTCTGCAACTGCAATCGCTTCAACATGTGCTTCCATGCGATCAGCAATCTTATTGAGGATTATTGCCCGCTCAGTTGCAGATGTCTTACCCCAAGCAGGAGCTGCAGCATGTGCTGCATCTAGGGCCTTATCTATATCTTTTGCATTTCCACGGGCAACTTCACAAAATACTTTTCCTGTAACAGGTGTTACGTTTTCAAAATATTGCCCTGAATCTGGCTTAACGTATTCGCCATTAATCCAATGGTCATATCGTGAAGCGTAATTAACCTTACTTCCCGGTTGTCCGGGAGCAATGAAATCAGTCATATTTCCTCCAACTTCTAGGTGCGCAGCAAAGGAGCGCAATGGTAGATTGAACGTAGACCTGGTGTTATCTCCAAGACAAGAGGTGAGCGAGGACTACCCCTCAAACAGGTGTTAATTAGAGCTTATGCCATAGCCTTTTTGAGGTTCTCATCGATTGAGTTCAAGAACTCTTGTGTAGTTTGATACGGAGCATTCTTTGAAATCAAGAGTGATAAATCCTTCGTCATTTTGCCCTGCTCAACAGTCTCAATACAAACGCGCTCTAAGGTGTCACAGAACTGCGCAAGCTCTGGGTTGTTATCTAGCTTTGCACGGTGTGCAAGACCACGAGTCCACGCAAAGATTGATGCGATTGGATTTGTAGATGTTGCTTTACCTTTTTGGTGATCACGGTAGTGACGAGTAACAGTTCCGTGTGCTGCTTCTGACTCAACAATTTTTCCATCTGGTGTCATCAACACTGAAGTCATTAAACCAAGTGAGCCATACCCTTGCGCAACGGTGTCTGATTGAACATCGCCGTCATAGTTCTTACATGCCCAGACATAGCCACCTTCCATACGCAGTGACATTGCAACCATGTCATCGATCAAGCGGTGCTCATACCAAATTCCTGCAGCATCAAATGCGCTCTTAAACTCTGCTTGATAAATCTCTTCAAAGATATCTTTGAATCGACCATCGTAAGCCTTCAAGATTGTGTTCTTCGTTGAGAGATACACTGGATACTTACGAATAAGCCCGTAGTTCAAAGATGCATGAGCAAAATCACGGATGGATTCATCCAAGTTATACATACCCATGGCAACACCTGATGACTTAAAATCGTAAACAGTGTGTTCAATTGGAGCAGATCCATTTTCTGGAACAAATGACATGGTGAGCTTGCCTGGACCTGGAACCTTGAAATCTGTTGCACGATATTGATCACCAAATGCGTGACGACCGATAACGATTGGCTTAGTCCAGTGTGGAACTAAACGTGGAACATTACTAATAATGATTGGCTCACGGAAAATTACACCGCCCAAGATATTACGGACAGTTCCATTAGGAGACTTCCACATCTTCTTAAGACCAAACTCTTCAACGCGAGCCTCATCTGGTGTGATGGTGGCGCACTTGATTCCAACGCCATGCTTTTGAATCGCATGGGCTGAATCAATAGTAACTTGATCATCTGTGGCATCACGGTTTTCCATACCAAGGTCGTAGTACTCAAGATTGACATCTAAATAAGGAAGGATGAGTGAGTCTTTAATGAACTGCCACATGATGCGAGTCATCTCGTCACCATCTAGTTCAACTACAGTTCCTTCAACTTTGATCTTGGCCATGCGATGGGCTCCCTTAGAGTGTTTGAACGTCTGCTTGTTTTGCACGAACTGCTTCAGCTGCTGCCTTAAGGGCTTCAACTTCAGAATCGGTCAACTTGCTTTCAACAACTTTCTTGATTCCACTACGGCCAATCTGGGCTTCAACACCGAGATAGACACCAGAAATCCCATACTCACCATCTACCCATGCACACACTGGCATGACCGCGCCAGAATCTTCGATAACAGCTTTTGCCATTCTGGCAGCTGCTGCAGAGGGTGCGTAGTACGCAGATCCTGTCTTAAGAAGTGCCACAACTTCAGCACCTCCATTGCGTGTGCGATCAACTAATTCATCTATGTCAGCTTGTGACAATAAATCACTTATTGGTTTGCCATCAACTGTGCAACGACTTGGAACTGGAACCATGGTGTCACCATGTGAGCCAAGAGTTAATGTCTTTACAGCTGCAACCTTTACATTCAGCTTTTCAGCAACGAAGTTTGTGAAGCGTGCTGTGTCCAACATGCCTGCCTGACCCATTACGCGATTCTTTGGAAAGTTTGTTGCGATCTGTGCTAAAGCTGTCATCTCATCAAGTGGATTTGAAACCACGATGATTACTGCATGAGGAGAATGCTTAGCGATATTTTCTGCCACTCCGCGAACGATTCCTGCGTTCACACCGATGAGATCCATGCGGCTCATGCCAGGCTTACGTGGAAGTCCTGCAGTAATGACAACTACATCAGAGTTAGCTGTTGCTTCATAGCCGGCGCCTTCAGGTGATGTTGTGGCACCAATAATTTTTGTCTCAAAGCCTTCAATTGAACGTGATTGGTTCATATCAAGGGCTAGACCTTCAGGTTTGCCTTCAAGGATGTCAGTTATAACGACAGTGTCGAAGATGTTGTACTCGGCTAAACGAAGCGCAGTTGTTGAACCATAAAAACCTGCACCAACTACCGTGACTTTCCCGCCCATGGCGTACTCCTTATAATCGCTCAATACGCCCAACTCTACCGTCCGCGAGGAAGAGCAATTGCCAAAGCAAAAAGGGCTATAGCTATTAGTAGTGGGAAATAGAAGTCGAATTTACGAAGATGCCGAGCCTTTATGGCCATCCCCACAGTGCCTGCAGCGATAAAAAGTGACGCACCTCGCACTACTCCAAAGATTCCTAATGCAATCCCAATCAGGATTGCGATATTGCTGGCTAGAGTTAAAAGGCGATCATTTATCGACATGCATCAACAACATTCTTCACCAACATCGCGCGAGTCATGGGACCTACTCCACCTGGCATCGGCGCAACCCATGAAGCAACATCCATAACTGAGGGATCAACGTCACCAAGTAAACCTCTATCAGTGCGTGAAATACCAACATCTATTACGACTGCGCCTGGCTTAATCATTGAAGCTTTCAAGAAATGGGCTTGCCCAATTGCAGCGACAATAATGTCAGCATTCTTAGTGTGCATTGTTAAATCTTTAGTTCCAGTGTGAGTCAAAGTTACTGTGGCATTTTCTTGTTTACGAGTTAGCAATAGCCCTAATGGTCGGCCAACAGTTAATCCACGCCCAATGGCAGTTACTTCGGCACCTTTGGTACTAATTCCATAGTGAGTTAAGAGTTCAACAATTCCATGAGGTGTGCAAGGAAGTGGTGCCTCATACCCTGAAACTAAGCGACCTAAGTTCATCGGGTGCAAGCCATCTGCATCCTTTGATGGATCAATTGCTTCTAGAACTGTTTGAGTGTTAATTCCTTTTGGCATTGGAAGTTGCACGATATAGCCGGTGCACTCAGGCGATGAGTTCAAATCTCTAATAGCTGCCATGACATCGGCTTCACTTGCACTCTCTGGAAGATCTACTCGAATTGAATTAATTCCAATTTCTTGGCAGTCACGATGTTTTCCACCAACGTATGAATGCGATCCTGGATCATCACCCACAAGAACTGTTCCAAGGCCTGGAGTGATTCCACGCGATTTAAGTTCTGCCACACGAATTGCTAATTCGCCTTTGATTTTTGAAGCTAATGCTTTTCCATCCAGAATTTGTGCGCTCATAGCGCCCATCCTAATAGCCGTTTAGGCGTGAGAGAAATGACGAACACCTGTGAAGAACATCGCAATACCAGCCTTTTTTGCTGCTGCAATCACCTCTTCATCACGCACGCTTCCACCTGGTTGCACTATTGCAACCACTCCAGCATCAATCAAAATCTGGAGACCATCAGCAAATGGGAAGAAAGCATCACTTGCAGCAACAGAGCCTTTTACTCTCTTACCTGCCCTATCAACAGCTAATTTCGCAGAATCAACCCGGTTTACTTGACCCATTCCTATTCCAACTGATGCGGTCATTTTTGCTAGCAAAATCGCATTGCTTTTAACACTTCTCACACTTCTCCATGCAAACTCAAGATCCTTCATAGTTTGTTCATCAACTAGTCCACCACTTACTTGCTTCCAATTACTTGGTGAATCTCCTGGTGCATCGAGTAAATCAATCTCTTGAAGAAGAATTCCGCCTGATACCGGACGTAGTTCAAAAGGAGCAATTGTAGATATTGAACATTTTAGGATTCGAAGCGAAGGCTTTTTCATGAGAAGCTCTAACGCATCCTCTTCATAATCAGGAGCAATCAATACTTCGGTGAAAACTTCTGAAAGCGGTGTGGCCATTGCAAGATCTACTTTACGATTTGCTGCTACTACCCCGCCAAAAGCTGAAACGGGATCGCACTCATGGGCATGTTGATAAGCAGCTGCAACACCTTGCGCACACACTGCAATACCACAAGGATTTGCATGTTTCATAATTGCAACTGCGGGGTCGCGATGATCGAGAACTGCCCGCCATGCAGATTCAGCATCGGTGTAGTTGTTAAATGACATTTCTTTTCCATGCAGTTGAACAGCGTTCACGATTCCAACGGGGCCGCCTGAATAAATAGCTGCGCTTTGATGTGGGTTCTCTCCATAACGCAAGACATTTTCACGGTGCCATATTCTCCCAAACCATTCTGGTAGCTCATCGTTTTGCCCCAGCCAATTGGCAATCGTTAAATCATATTCAGCTGTAGTTCTAAAGACCTCGAGTGCTAATTGCTTGCGCTCTGCTTGGGTGAATCCACCAGCTTTAATCGCTGAAAGTAGCTGGTCATATTGTGCAGGCTGACACACAACTGCAACAGATTCATGGTTTTTAGCCGCCCCACGCAACATGGAAGGCCCACCAATATCAATCTGCTCGATGCATTCTGCAAAGTGCGCCCCTGACGCGATGGTGGCAGCAAAGGGATAGAGATTAATGATTACTAAATCAAAAGGTTCGATATCTAAATCTTTAATCGCAGCTAAATGCTCTGGATTGTTTTGGTCGGCCAAAATTCCAGCGTGCACGCGTGGATGCAACGTCTTGACTCGCCCACCCATTATTTCAGGAAAACCCGTGTATGCACTTACTTCTGTGACTGCAATACCGCCTGCATGTAATGTCTTTGCAGTTGAGCCAGTTGAGAGAATTTCAACCCCGGCAGCGCTCAGTGCATTTCCAATTTCAAGTAAGCGATCTTTGTCATAGACACTTATCAGTGCTCGACGTATAGATTTGCGATCAGACATTTCGCTCCAAAGTTGGAAGAATCAAGGCGATGGTCGCAACGATGAGACCGCGTTCAACTTTCTTAATTCTCTCATGAAGTGTGGCCTCATCATCTCCTGGTAATACTGGTATTTCCATCTGAGTAATAATCGGTCCAGTGTCCAAACCATTATCTACCCAATGAACGGTCGTACCAGTTCGTGGCACCCCGGCAGCCAGCGCATCACGAACTGCGTGTGCACCAGGAAACTGTGGCAGCAGGGCAGGGTGGGAATTAATGGTTGGGAAGCGGTTCACAAAATCTGGTGGGAGAATTCGCATAAAACCTGCGCTCACAACTAGATCAGGTGATAGTGAAGCAACTGATTCAATGATTTCTTGGTTCCACTCATCGCGTATATCCTTCATAGGTATAACAAAGGTCTGAATGTTAGCTTTCTTTGCACGTGTTAAAGCTTGCGCATCTGGGTTATCACTAATGAGTGCAACGATTTCAATATTTAGTTCTTGTGCATCGATGATTGCTTGGACAAGAGTGCCTGAACCTGAAGCCAGCAATACAACACGATGGAGCATTAGCGCCTTCCCAGACGAGGTAAATACAGAGCGAGAAATGCACCCAGGGATAGTTCAAAGCTAAGTGAAAGAGTGAATTTCCATGGTGAAACGCCAACAGCAGACATCGCATCTGTTAAGAGGGCGCCGCTACCAGCAATTCCGATAACGACACACATAATCGCACTTGCAACCAAACTCTGAACCAGAATCTTCATATTTAGATCTATTGTCCAACTTGCAAGAAGTGCGCCGGTTAAAATCACTAGAACTAATCCAAAAAGTGCAAAGAGTGACTTGCCCGTTGGCAGTGCACCGAGCAGAGGAAATGCTGGAATTGAATTGAGGTCAAACTTCCATGGTGCAACCATAGTTCCCGATCCCACAGCAAAGCCTGCACCAGAGAAATAGCCTAAAACCGCTACTACAGCATTTGGAATATAGAGAATGTTCAGTAGAAGTAAGAGTAGTCCACCTAATATACCTGGCTCTAAAATCGTAGTCAGGTTTTTGACTGTTGAGAGATGTATGAAAATCGAGATTCCAAGAATGATTGAAGAAACGCCCAGTAATAGCGCTAAAGCTCTCGAGCCATAGAGAACTGCCTGACCAAAAACTAAACGGCGTCCAACAGTTGCTGCGGTAACTAGCACCAATGGAAAGACAAAGACGGGAGCGAGATACCAAACCGGCTTAACCGATTGTGTGGAAGAAAAATAAGAAAGCACCATTGCGGCAATGCTGTACTCAATCGCAAAAAGTAGTCGAGCCAGAGGCAACAAGGAAGTGTCGTGGTCCAAGCGATCAATAGCACGATTTATTCCATTTCGAATTGCAAAAATTGGCAATATAACTGCACCTAATGGCAAGTAGGAAAGATATCCAGCGATATTTGCTGGTGGTAGAGCTAGAGAAAATGGCACCTGGTGTGCACCCAGCCAAATCCATAGCGCTGCGCGCAATGGATCTCCTGTATTTCCAGTTGCACTTCCTGCAGTGGCCCAAGCAAGGAGTGCGATAAAAGAAATTGGAATAAGCACAAAGGCAATGCTGCGCGCGACTTGGACCGCAGTGGTTCCAAGTACGCGGCCAAACATGGTCTTAGCGGCCTAATATCGCGCGCAATAAACGCGCAGTTTCACTGGGAGTTTGACCAACTTTTACACCTGCAGCCTCTAGAGCATCTTTCTTTCCTTGGGCAGTTCCTGAAGATCCAGAAACTATTGCTCCAGCATGACCCATAGTTTTTCCTTCAGGTGCTGTAAAGCCTGCGACATAACCAACAACTGGCTTAGTGACATACTCGGTGATAAATGCCGCTGCACGCTCTTCTGCATCTCCACCAATTTCACCAATCATCACAATCGCCTTTGTGTCGGGATCATCTTGGAATGCTCGCAAGCAATCGATATGTGTAGTTCCAATAACTGGGTCTCCACCAATACCTACTGCTGTACTAAAACCAATATCTCGAAGTTCATACATCATTTGATATGTAAGAGTTCCTGATTTTGAGACCAAGCCAATGGGTCCGGCACCAGTGATATCTGCTGGGATAATCCCTATGTTGGACTTACCTGGACTTATTAGACCTGGGCAGTTTGGACCAACAATTCGAGTTGTGCCTTTTGAGAGTGAATAGGCATAGAAACTTGCAGAGTCATGCACTGGAATCCCTTCAGTAATCACGACAACCAAAGGCATGACAGCATCAATAGCATCTATCACTGCCGCCTTTGCAAACTTAGGTGGGACAAAAACTACTGAGGCATTAGCACCAGTTGCTTTCATTGCTTCGGCAACGGTGTTAAAAACTGGAAGGTGATGGCCATCTATATCGAGAACCTGTCCACCTTTACCAGGTGTAACTCCTCCAACAATCTTTGTGCCAGAAGCCAACATACGCCGGGTGTGCTTGGTTCCTTCCGAACCGGTCATCCCTTGCACAATTACCTTGGTACTCTCATTTAAGAAGATAGACATTTACTTAGCCGCCAATTCTGCAGCACGATCAGCTGCGCCATCCATTGTGTCTAGCTGCTGCACCAATGGGTGTGCTGCTTGATTTAAAATTGCTCGACCTTCCATTACGTTATTGCCATCTAAGCGAACAACGATTGGCTTTGTGGCCTTAGAGCCAAGTAATTCAAGGGCTTGAACGATTCCTGTGGCCACAGCATCACATGCAGTGATTCCACCAAATACATTCACAAAAACGCTCTTCACATCTCTATCGCCCAAAATAATTGAAAGACCATCAGCCATCACTTGAGCCGATGCCCCGCCACCAATATCTAAGAAGTTGGCAGGTCGAACTCCGCCATGCTTTTCACCGGCATAGGCAACAACATCTAACGTGCTCATCACAAGACCGGCACCATTGCCAATAATTCCAACTTCACCATCAAGTTTGACGTAGTTAAGACCTTTTTCTTTGGCAACAGCTTCAAGTGGATTTTCAGCAGCTTGATCAATGAGTGCTTCATGATCTGGTTGGCGAAAATCAGCATTATCGTCAAGGGTAACTTTTCCATCCAGAGCAATAATTTTGCCATCTTTAGTCTTAACTAATGGATTAACTTCAACCAAAGTTGCATCCTCTGATTGAAAGACTTCCCACAGTTTCACAAGGACATTGGCAACTTGATCAGCAACATCTGCTGGGAAATTTGCAGCACTAATAATCTCATTAGCCTTAGTTGCACTAATTCCATCAACGGCAGATACTGGAATCTTTGCAAGCTTTTCTGGAGCAGTATGAGCCACTTCTTCGATATCCATTCCGCCAGAAACAGATGCCATAACTAGAAATGTGCGATTAGAGCGATCAAGCAAAATTGCTAAGTAGTATTCAGATTCAATTGGGGCAGCTGCAGCAATCATTACCGTGTGCACAATGTGACCTTTGATATCCATTCCAAGAATTGCGCCAGCTTTTTCACGGGCATCTGATGGATTTTCAGCAAGCTTTACGCCACCTGCTTTTCCTCGGCCGCCAACTTTTACTTGAGCCTTGACAACTACTTTGCCACCAAGCTTTGTTGCCATGACTTCTGCTTCATCGGCAGTGGTTGCAATTGCAGCTGCCAATACAGGCACGCCATGCTTTTCAAAGAGATCGCGAGCTTGATATTCAAAGAGATCCACTGGTACTCCACATTCTAATTAGGCCCCAATACTAGAGCTTCTCAACGGGTGCATAGCGCAGTAGTAATCGCTTCTCTCCATACTGACCAAAGTTAATTGTGGCCTCAGCCTTGTCTGCCTGGCCGGCTACTGCAACAACAGTACCCAATCCAAATGTGTCATGTGACACACGGTCGCCAATATGTAGCTCCATTACTGAAATCTTTTTACCTGTTGCTCGTGGTGGTGCTGATGCCACACGAGATTTACGAACAAGGGATGGAGTTAAAGATGCACCACCTTGATTTCGCCACTCAATTACATCTTCTGGAATTTCATCAAGAAATCGTGAAGGGGGATTGTAATTTGGTGCACCCCAAGTAGAGCGATATTCAGCACGTGAAATATATAAGCGTTGACGTGCGCGAGTTAAACCAACATAGGCAAGTCGGCGCTCTTCTTCAATCTCATCTTTTTCACCCAGAGTGCGTGAATGTGGAAAAATTCCATCTTCCATTCCAGTTAGGAATACAGTGGGGAATTCAAGACCTTTGGCTGTATGCAAAGTCATCATTGTTACAACACCACCATGATCTTCACCTTCTGGAATCTCATCGGCATCAGCAACTAAAGAAACCTTTTCTAGAAAACCAGCTAGGGAGATTTCTTCCTCTTCTCCTAATTCATCAATTGGTCGTTCTTCATACTCCATTGAAACTGCAACTAATTCCTTTAGGTTTTCAACTCTTACTTCATCTTGAGGATCAACGCTATCTGCTAATTCTTTCAATAAACCAGATTGCTCTAAAGTTGCTTCAACAATGACTGATGGTCTGGTTTTGGCTTCCACCAAGACATTTAATGCACCAATCATGGAAGTGAAATCATTAATTGCTTGAGCAGCCCGTGAGGGTAAACCTGGGGCCTCTGAGCAACGCAACAATCCTTGCCACAATGAAATTGAATTCTCATGAGCAAATGCCTCCACATAATCTAAAGAGGTATCTCCAATTCCGCGCTTGGGAACATTAATAATGCGGCGCAGAGATATCTCATCTTCTGGATTGGCTAATACACGCAAATAAGCGAGTAAATCTTTTACCTCTCGTCGCTCATAAAATCGCAAACCCCCTACGACCTTATAAGGCAGGGCAAATCGCATAAATACTTCTTCAAATACACGTGATTGGGCATTGGTGCGATAAAAGATTGCGGTGTCTCCCGGTTGAGATTTAGATTCCTTTTGTAGTTGACGAATTTCATCAGCAATAAAGTTGGCTTCATCGTGTTCACTTTCGGCCACATAACCAACAAGTGGAGAACCCGATCCGGCATCTGACCACAAGTTCTTCTCCTTGCGGCTCTCATTACGGGTGATTACCGCGTTTGCAGCATTGAGAATATTTTGAGTAGATCGATAGTTTTGCTCAAGTAAAACCGTTGTGGCATTTGGATAATCGAGCTCAAACTGCAAGATATTTCGAATGGTGGCACCGCGGAAGCCGTAGATGCTTTGATCGGCATCCCCCACCACGCATAGCTCTGCTGGAGGTATTCCTTCGGCCTCTGTGCCCACTAGCTCTTTAACTAAAATGTATTGGGCATGGTTAGTGTCCTGATACTCATCAACTAAAACATGGCGAAAGCGTGATCTAAAACGTGCCTTGGCTTCAGGAAATTGCTGAAGAACTTGAACTGTTTTGAGGATTAAATCATCGAAATCCATAGCGTTAGCGCGCTGTAATCGTTGTTGATAAAGCGTGTAGACATCTGCAACTACTTGTTCAAACTGATTGCTTGCAGCATTTATGTAGTCTTGTGGGCCAAGAAGCTCATTTTTGGCATTTGAAATCATTGCTTGAAACTGTCGAGCCGGATATCGCTTGGCATCTAAATTGAGCTCTTTAGTAACAATAGTAACAAGGCGAAGTGAATCTGCAGAGTCATAAATAGAAAACGAGTTGCTATAGCCAAGGCGCACAGCTTCTTGTCGCAAGATGCGAACACATGCTGAGTGGAAAGTAGAAACCCACATTGATTTTGCTATGGGTCCTACTAATTCAGCTACACGTTCCTTCATTTCTCCGGCAGCTTTATTAGTGAAAGTAATAGCAAGAATCTGATATGGAGCAACATTTCTCCGTGACATTAAATATGCAATTCGACGCGTTAAAACGCGAGTTTTACCTGAACCAGCTCCTGCCACAACTAGTAAGGGGCCACCGGTGTGAGTAACTGCTTCTGCTTGCTGAGGGTTGAGCCCAGCTAGCAGCGGATCAGTACTCGTCATAGCGGTGAGTCTATTAGGCTAAGCGACATGGAACCCATCGCCGATAGTGAGATCAAGCGAGTCTTGGTCGTTAGTGCCCACCCAGATGATTCAGATTTTGGAGCATCAGGAACCATAGCCCAGTGGGTGAAAAAGGGCATTGAAGTTGCTTATGTTTTTTGTACTAATGGCGATCAAGGCGGCGAAGAATCTGGTTTCACAAAAGAAGAGATGCCCGCAATTCGCCAACGTGAACAACGCGCAGCTGGCGCAGCTATCGGAGTTACCGATATTACTTTTCTTAATTACGTTGATGGTCACCTTGAAGCAACTATTGGCCTTCGAAAAGATTTAGTTAGGCAAATTCGTAAATCACAACCGGATAGAATGGTCTGTCAAAGTCCTGAAAGAAACTGGGATCGTATTGGTGCAAGCCATCCAGACCACTTAGCTGCAGGTGAGGCAGCTATTCAAGCTGTTTATCCAGATGCTCGAAATCCTTTCGCATTTACAGATTTACTCGATCAAGAGGGTTTACAACCTTGGCGCGTAAAAGAAGTATGGGTAAGTGCCTTTCCGCATCCAGACCACTTTGTTGATATTACAGATACCTTCGATTTGAAGATTAAGGCTTTACACGCACATGCCTCACAAACTGCTCATAACAAGGAGTTAGAGAATATGGTGCGCGAATGGGGCCAGCGAAACGCTGGGATGGGCGGGTTACCTGAAGGTCGTATTGCTGAAGCATTTAAAATAGTAAATACGAATTAATTATTTAACGCTAACTTTTCTAATCTCAATAGGTTGAATTGGATAACCATCAGTGGCGTAATAAGGCTTCTTATCGCTTGGATTGAGTTTGTAGGCACCGACCTCAGCGATCTTCTTAACCAGATCTAAACCCTTTGTAACCTTGCCCCAAATTGAGTAATCAGGACCAAGAGTGGTGTCTGCATAAATGATGAAAAACTGTGAGCCGTTGGTGCCTGGACCAGAGTTAGCCATGGCAACTGTACCTAATGGATAGTTGTTGGGTTTGTTGGCTGGCAAATTTTCATCTTTGTACCCCTTCCAACCTGTTGGGTTTCCAGAGCCAGAAGCTGTTGGATCTCCGCACTGCAAAACAAATAAACCTTGAGTTGTGAGTCTGTGGCAAAAAGAAAGATCGAAATATTTTGCGTTAGCAAGTGCTGACAATTTAGTGACAGTTAGAGGTGCTTTAGTTGTGAGCATAGAAATCACGATTTCTCCACAATTAGTTTCAATAGTCATTGTCTTTGGCAGTGACTTTGAAACTGCCATTGGCTCTGTAACAGTAACTGGAGTATGTGCTTTTGCCGTTGGCGTCTTGCATCCAGGAACTGTTGTTGGCTTATTTGCTGCATAAAGTGGGGATACCGACAACACTGTTGCAACTGCCACTGCTAAAACTAAAGATAACTTTTTCACTTCTATTCCCATTCAATTGTTGCTGGCGGTTTACTTGTCACATCTAACACGACTCTATTTACTTCACGAACTTCATTTGTTATGCGAGTTGAAATTTTTTCAAGAACTTCATAAGGTAGGCGCGACCAATCCGCAGTCATTGCATCTTCGCTAGATACCGGGCGCAAAACTATTGGATGACCATATGTTCGCCCATCTCCCTGTACACCAACGCTTCGTACATCAGCCAAGAGCACCACGGGGCACTGCCAAATATCACGATCAAGACCTGCGGCTTTTAATTCAAAGCGCGCAATTGCATCGGCCTCTCTGAGTAAATCAAGGCGCTCTTGAGTTACTTCACCAACGATGCGAATCCCAAGGCCTGGACCTGGGAAAGGTTGGCGCCAAACAATTGCTTCAGGCAGTCCTAGTTCAAGGCCCACCTGTCGGACTTCATCTTTAAATAGAGTTCGAAGGGGCTCAACTAATGTGAATTTCAAGTCATCTGGTAATCCACCAACATTATGATGAGATTTAATATTGGCAGTTCCGCTGCCGCCACCGGACTCAACTACATCTGGATATAACGTGCCCTGCACTAAGAATTCAACATCACCGCCGGCAGCAATTTCGCGGGCTGCAGCTTCAAAAGATCGAATGAACTCACGCCCGATAATCTTTCGTTTTTCTTCCGGGTCAGTGACACCCTTAAGTGCATCTAAAAAGCCTTTCTTTGCATCAATAACTACTAGTTGAACCCCAGTTGAAGCAACATAATCTCGCTCTACCTGCTCAGCCTCGCCTTTGCGCAAGAGGCCATGATCAACAAATACACATGTAAGTTGTTTGCCAACTGCCTTTTGGATAATCGCTGCAGCAACTGCCGAATCGACACCTCCTGATAAACCGCAAATCACTCTCTTATCACCGATGAGCTGTTTAGCTTTTGCTACTTCGGTTTGTGCAATATTTCCAGTGGTCCATGTTGCATCGCATTTTGCAGTATTAATTAACCAGTTATGCAAAATAGCTTGACCATGCTCACTATGCAAAACCTCTGGGTGAAACTGAACTCCTGCCAATCTCCCTGTTGCATCTTCAAAAGCTGCAATAGGCGTGTCATCTGTTACTGCACAGATACTAAATCCAGATGGAGCAGTTGTTACAGCATCCCCATGTGACATCCACACTCTCTGTTGTGAAGGTAGGCCGCTGAAAATCTTCGATGCGGATTGGGCTTTAATGTCAGTGCGGCCAAACTCTGAGTTACCCGTTTGACTCACTACACCACCAAGGGCTGCAGCCATTACTTGGAATCCATAACAGATTCCGAAAGTTGGAATACCTAGACTAAGAATTGCTGCATCTAATTGTGGAGCATTTTCAGCATACACACTTGAAGGCCCGCCCGATAAAATAATCGCCGATGGTTTCTTTTCATGCACTTGTGCTGCCGTAATTGTTGAAGGAACGATTTCACTATAAACATTAGCCTCACGAACACGGCGTGCTATTAACTGGGCATACTGCGCCCCGAAATCGACTACAAGTACGCCTCGATCATTAGGCACGATGAATAAGCACCTCTACGCGCTGGAACTCCTTCACATCTGAATAACCACAAGTGGCCATTGCACGGCGCAGGGCTCCAAACAAATTCATGGAGCCATCAGATGTGTGTGATGGTCCAAGCAAAATCTCCTCTAACGATCCGACGGTTCCAACATTTACGCGTTCTCCTCGTGGCAAGACTTGGTGATGTGCCTCTGATCCCCAGTGCCAGCCAAGACCAGGAGCTTGCGTTGCTTTAGCAAGTGGTGAACCCATCATGACTGCATCTGCCCCGCATGCAATCGCCTTAGCAATATCTCCGCTGCGACCAACAGCACCATCTGCAATCACATGAACATAACGTCCACCTGACTCATCCAGATATTCACGGCGGGCAGATGCAACTTCAGCAACTGCAGATGCCATTGGGACTTCAATTCCTAATACTTTACGTGTTGTGTGTGCAGCACCGCCGCCAAAACCAACAAGTACTCCCGCAGCACCAGCACGCATTAAATGCAGCGCGGCAGTTGCGGTTGCAACACCTCCAACAATTACAGGAACATCAAGCTCGTAAATAAACTTTTTTAGATTAAGCGCTTCATCTTCTTGGGCCACATGTTCTGCGCTCACTGTTGTTCCGCGAATAACAAAGATATCAACGCCTGCATCAATAACTGCTTTATGAAGTTCAGCTGTTCTAGCAGGTGAAAGTGAGGCTGCAACAGTAACGCCAGCATCACGAATTTGTGCAATGCGCGCCTTAATTAACGCTGGCTTAATTGGTTCGTTGTAAATCTCTTGCATACGCTTAGTCGCATTTTTATCTGGTATCGATGCGATTTCACCCAGTGGGATACGGGGATTTTCATATCTTGTCCAGAGACCTTCAAGGTTGAGAACTCCAAGTCCACCCAATCTTCCAATTTCTATCGCAGTCTCTGGAGAAACTACAGAGTCCATCGGTGCAGCCATCATGGGCAAAGCAAATTTATAAGCATCGATTTGCCAGTTAGTTGAGACATTTTCTGGATCTCGCGTGCGACGACTTGGAACGATTGCAATGTCATCAAATGAATACGCACTCCTGGCGCGCTTTCCAGGTGCTAATTCAATCTCTTTCATGAGCGGCCCTTCCCTTGGTAATTAGGCGCATCAGCAATGTGTGTAACATCGTGTGGATGGCTTTCTTGTAATCCGGCAGTGGTAATTTGAATTAAACGTCCATCACGTCGCAGAGTTTCAATATCTGGAGCACCTGCATAACCCATGCCGGAACGAAGTCCGCCAACAAGTTGGTGAACGACTTGAGAGACTGTTCCGCGGAAAATGACTTTACCTTCAATTCCCTCTGGAACAAGCTTGTCTTCAGATAAAACATCATCTTGCATATAGCGATCTTTCGAATATGACTTCTTTTCACCACGTGATTGCATGGCACCTAATGAGCCCATGCCACGATATGTCTTGTATTTGATGCCATTGATCTCAACAAGTTCACCTGGTGCTTCTTCACACCCAGCAAGTAATGAACCAAGCATGACAGCATTTGCGCCAGCTACTAAAGCTTTGACAATGTCACCTGAGTATTGAAGTCCGCCATCAGCAATCAATGGAATATCCGCCTTATTGCACGCCTTTGAAGCTTCCATAATCGCAGTGATTTGTGGAACGCCAACTCCGGCAACTACGCGTGTTGTGCAAATAGAGCCAGGGCCAACGCCAACCTTTACTGCATCGGCGCCTGCATTGATGAGAGCTTGCGCACCTGCGCGCGTTGCAACATTTCCGCCGATAATTTCAGTTGTTGATGAAAATTTCTTAATGCGTGAGATGGCATCCAACACTGCGCGGTGGTGACCATGTGCAGTATCAACAACCACAACATCAACACCTGCCTCAATGAGTGCCTTAGCGCGAGCAAATCCATCGTCACCAACACCAACTGCTGCTCCGGCAAGACCAACGTTTTTTACTAGCTTCATGTGAGTTACTTGCTCATCAATTGGCAGATTACGGTGAATTATTCCAATTCCACCAGCTTTTGCCATTGCAATCGCCATTGCTGATTCAGTCACTGTGTCCATTGCAGAAGAAACCAATGGAACCGCAATCGTGATGTTTCGAGTTAAGCGTGTGGATGTATCGACCTCGGATGGCACTACTTCTGATGCATCTGGCAAGAGAAGGACATCGTCATAAGTCAGACCGAGCATCGCGACTTTATCGTTATCGCTCATATGCCCTCCCGCCCTAGATGCGTGTCCTTAAGAAGTCGGGAGTCTATCGGGAATAGCCCGTAAGACAGAAACTACCGTTACTACGGCCAGAATAAAGAGCGGAATTGCGACTATGTAGAGGCCTGCAGTAAATTGATAGTAAGAAACACCAATTGCAATCAAATTTGCAAGCACTGCAGGAGCACGACCAAAGTATTTTCCCCTGCGATAACCAGCAGCAGCTACAAATAACCCTCCAGATCCCAGAACAATAAAAATTAGTTCTCCTAGAAGTGGACGGATTTCTACAGTATCTGCAGTTGCGGTCAAAACAATGAGCCAAACACCAAGAGATGCAATCACAGCTGATTCAAAAATCAATAGGGCTGCCACTAGTGCGCGAGCCTTGGCAGCTTTGGCAGGATCTTGTTTCATGGAAGAGAGATTAACTTAATTGCTGGCTTTTGCTAATTAGACACAATTACTTTCGCTCGAATGCAATGGCCAGTCAATAGTCACTCACTCTAAAGTGCAAAGGATTGAATGGATAAAAGAAACCTCTGCTCAGCTCCTCATCTTTTTCAACTCTTCCACCCGTGTCCAGATTGTAGGTAGATCAATCTCTGACGCATCAACGGTTTCCGTGTGACCGCCTTGCGGCATTTGCTCCGGTGTTAAGTACTTCGGCATTTGCAGGTCGAATCGCAACCACTCAAGAATTCTCTCCTCTAATTCATATGCCTCCTCGCCTGTGTCTAAATCTAAAACTGCATAACTTTCCCAGCCAAGACGCTTATGCATTTCTAAGCGATTAACTGTTGCGCCGTGTCCACTGATTCCGATTTTGTGTGCATTTAATTCTCTATTTGTAATTAAATACAAATAGGCAGGAGCGATGAGATTTACTAATGAAGTACTGCAATATTTGCAGCCCCCTGTCACTCTCACGGAAGCCCAGGTTGGTGACACTTCTCTCCCACAAACATTATGAATAGATTTCATCGGAGTTTTAGCATTTTTAAAGGGTTCAAGTGGTCTAAACCCACGAGACTTAAACAACTTATTTGCCTGCGACGCAGTAATTGGCGAAGTGCCACTGCAAAAACTGCACCCGGTGTTTCCTCCCCGCAAATATGCAGCCCGAACTTCAACCATATTCCCGCAAACTTCGTGAATACATTTCCAAGGAAATGAACCACCCGGAAATTCAGATTTCGGGGAGTAATTGTTTTTCTTCAGGAGAGCCAGTGCCTCTTCTTTGGTAACCATATTCTTTCCACAAGTTTGGCACCCACCTTGACCACTGCGAAGTGCACCATAAGTAGGAGAGACCTCACTGCCACACTTTAGGTGGATGCATCTCCAGGGGGTTGAATTATTTATATATGCTTCGAGAGGCTTTAATTGCATTTCTTTCAAAAGTTTCTTAACTTCCAACATATCAACTTTATTTCCTGAACAGTATGCGCAGCCATTATTACCTTGTTGGACATTTGCCCAACGAGGTGAAACTTTGCGCCCACACGAAATGTGGATTGATTTCCAAGGATGGTGTGGTCCTTTAAATTTTTCCTGAGGTTCCAGGCCATTACTTCTAAAAAATGCGAAGGCCCGTTCTTGGGTAATTGGAAGCTTTCCTGAACATACGGGGCAACCGATTCTCCCTGCTTTTATATGGCCATATCTTGGCTTTATTTCGCTACCGCAAACTGTGTGAATGGACTTCCAGGGTTTTGCTGTTCCTGGGTAGGGAACTAGTGGCTGCAAATCCTTACTTAAGAAAAATTGATAAGCCTCGTCCGGATCAACAAATTGGTCACTACAGAAATGGCATCCCATGCTTTCTTGCCGTTGAATAATATTATAAGTAGGTGAGACTTCATTTCCGCACAGAATATGTAAGGAACGCCATGGTTTCTTACTGTCACCTGAATATGGTTCTAGTGGTTTCAAGTTATTGGCTAGAAAAAGTGCTTTCGCATCATTCGGATGAACTGCAACCCGGCCACAATATTTACATGGACCCTGTCCTCGTTTTATAGCTAGATAAGTAGGACTTACCTCACGACCACAGGGAATGTGAATAGATCTCCAAGGCACTTTATTTCCAGGGTATTTAACTAAAGGTTTTAACTTGGCACTCTTAAAGAGTTTTATCGCATCAAGTGGGTCAACTCTAGTTTCAGCACAATATGCGCAGCCACTCCCCTTTGATTTTATAAGTGCAAGGTGTGGAGAAACTACTTTCTTACATTTTTTACAGCGAGCTTTCCAAGGCTTGTTACTACTTGTGTAAGGTTCCAACGGCATTAATCCTACAGATTTCATTATCTTGATTGCTTCTTCTTCAGGAATTCTGTTACTAAGTCCTGCCTTTACTCTTCCACAAAATTTACAGCCACCACCGTTCACTCTGACAGACTTGTAACGTGGAGTGACTACCTTCCCACAAACCAAGCATTTAGATTTCCAAGGTTTACTTGCTCCTGGAAACTTTATGAGGGGCTTCAATTTTGCTTGTCTCATAATTTTGATTGCATCGTCCGGATCAACTGCGTTTCCAGCACAATAACTGCATCCTGTGCCTTTACTTTTGACACTATTTAAATTTGGTGAAACCTTACGTTTGCATTTAATACAATTTGAAATCCAAGGAGTGGATGAAGAAATGTAGGGGACTTGAGGTTTCAACCCTGCAGCAACCATTATTTTGCGGGCTTCAGAATCAGTTAGTCGCCTGGCCATATCCCTATTCTGCCCCTACCCACTGTCACTTTACTAACGAGATAATTTGTGTCGACTATACGTATAGATAGCGAGCGCAGAATAAATAACCCTGGGTCAAACCACTGGCCGGTGTCAGTCATCAGGTCTAACCTGCTTATATGAAGAACATAAAGAACTACATCATTGCTCTACTCTCAGGACTACTAGTCCTATCGCTATCTACACAACAATCTCAGGGTGCTGCAGTCACACCTTCGCCTTCAAAAACAATCGAGTACGACCACTGCCTTACTGTCTATGAAGCCAATGATGCAACAGCCTTTATGAATATGGAGCGAAACATTACTAAGTGCGCTAAGTACAAACCATAGAGGGGTCCAAAGAGGCAAGAAAACCTGGGAGTTGGGACTAGTTTCTCTCCTCCCAGGTCATCTTGTAAATTTCAAGCAGCTTCTTCCTCACGTGCAGCCACTTTGCTCAGCGATGGTCGTCCAGCTTTGCGCTTCTTTGCAATCACTCGACCATCTTCAAATAGTTCTCCGCCCCACACACCCGCAGGCTCGGCGCGTG
>Ga0214919_10003948_pt1 | contig 21981 bp, 34 predicted proteins | sample LL1503_MetaG_FD_177994 | JGI IMG/M metagenome (GOLD analysis project Ga0214919, IMG submission 177994) | Freshwater microbial communities from Lake Lanier, Atlanta, Georgia, United States - LL-1503 | ecosystem: Environmental > Aquatic > Freshwater > Lake | place: USA: Georgia | collected... | reverse complement strand
TGCTATCTTGGCTAGTCTTAAAGAGATAAGCCTTAACGATGTATCGAGTTGCTTCCACCACTTCCAACTCAGTGCTAATGCGAAAATCTGGATAGTCCTTGATAAACTTTTCAAGTCTCACCTCTACTGGCTCGTAATCGGCTAAATTAAACATATAATTCATTCTCCTCTGTGGCTAATTCGCCCATGAGTGCGAAGTAAGCGGCTCCATCGATGTAATTGTCTGGCTTATCAATTGTTCCTGAGGTTGCTCTGGCCATTTTGATAAGGGCAAGAATCCCACACACTTGATAGTCCTCAATCGGATACTGTAGGTATGCTGAGATGAGCATAGCTGCGTGTTGCATGTTATCTGCTGGGTGACCGTAGTCGTTGAGACCACGATCTTGAATGATGTCAGTAGCACTTTGAAGAATCTCTGCGTATTTCATTCTTCCCAAAACTCCTGACGATTAACGCCACGACCACGATGCCAACCTTCGCGCAATCCGCGTTCATAGCTTTTTCTGGAAACCTCGGCAAATATAAAACCAAGAATTAATACCACAGCTGTCGCTATGGCAAGTATGTCTGTTCCGTCCATTTGTCCCCCTTGTGCCAATGCCCTCGATTGGCTACAGGATTAGTGTTGCACACAGTCCAGACGAATTAGCGGACATTTTGATAACGAAATGGTAACGATTCTACATCGTCTAGCATATCGTCTATTGTGCGTGTGACATCAAGCGTAAAGTCGTCCATAAAGGGTAAATGACCCATCCTTATTGATTGGCACTAGCATAGGCGAAACATGGTCGCCATGAGTCTCAATGACTGCCACGCTCATCTGCCAATTAGCGGCTCCAGCCTTCAAATAAGAGGCTTTTTTCTTGTCCATGACATTTCCTGCCTCTAAGCCCCAAAGTGTCCTGTATGAGGCTCCTATGCCCTCTGTGAAGGCACTAATGCCTGCCCTATGTGTGTGTCCACAGACTACAGACTTGCCAAACTTTTTAGCCAGCCCAAGAGCTGTAAGTCCAGCATTAGAGTTCATCGATCCTTCGTCACCGTGTACCAAGACCCATCCCTTATGAAACTCGAATGGTCGCTTGTGGAAGCGGATTCCGAGTCCTGCAAAGTCCATAAACTTGGAGTACTCAAGCTCTGGCAATCCAATGAGGCTAGGTGCTCGTAATAGAGTGTGGTAGAGCCTGTCTGTGTGATTACTTCTAGTGACATCTGTTGTGCCAAGTTCATAGAGAATATCCTGTGCAAGGCTTCTGTCAGCATCGAGAGTTCCATCCCATTCTAGTGGAGTTCCCTTCGCCCACTTGCTCTGGCTCTGCATGTCCAACTCGTCACCCGTATTAAGGATGAGGTCAAACTTTTCTTTCTTAACTAACTTGATTAGATTCTTGACTGCTGCTTCATGGTGAAATGGGATTTGTAAATCCGAGATAACCAGGTAACGCTTTTTAGTCGTCATCGTCCTCATCTTCGTAATCGCCGAACCTCTCTGGATCGACTGGGTCTGGCAATATCCAAGCAGGGTAAGATTGAGGCTCAGTAATCATAAACATGGCTACATCTTCTTTGAAGCCTGCTCGCTTAAGACTGCAAAAATACTCATAAAGGCCAATGCAGTAAGCATCTAACTTTGAGTAACCTTGTTCCTCTAATGCCTTAGTTGCTTTTTTTGCCATGAGATAATTGTTACCTCTCTAGAAGTGAAATAATCGTTTCGACACGCGCTTCAAGGCGAGTAATTCTATCATTCATCGAGCTTCCACCGTTGGGCTTTAGCTCTGCTAGGTAGTGCTTTACTAACCATCGCACTAAGCCAATAAATGAACCAATAACGGTCGTAACAGCAACAGCAAGAGCCGCTATGTCCTGCGCACTCATTTTTTTCTGGGTGTGGCATAACCAAAGACGCCTGCGAGAATAGCCCAAAGGACTGAGCGGTAGTCAGCTGCAAAGTTTGATGCAGCCCAAGCTGAGAGAAATGCTCCAGCGGTAAGGACATAAGGGTTCTTCATATTCATTTATTTTCCGCCTATCATAGGTATTTGATAAAAGTCACCATTAAGGTCAGCTTCTTTTTTAAAGCTAACATGCATGTGGTGATTATGTTTGTTCGCCCCTTTGTATGTGCGCCACTTCCAGCCAAGGATGGGAGACGCAATCCTGCCGTCAAAGATGATATAGGCAATTCTCTTTCCATTACGCTTTGCATAGATTCGAAGCGCATCTGCAAAATCGGGCATGATGTCTGGCTTGGCTTTTCCCGATAAATCACGGTCAATGTCGATAGCACGAACCCATCCATCAGCATCTGGTATATGATCAGACTTGCCTTCACGCATGTGCCTGACATCCGCGACCCAGCCATCACTCGCACGATCACGCTCTGGGAAGCAATCATCTATCTGCTCACGAAGTTGGATGGCCGATTTGGATAGTTTAGGTTTCACTACAAGCCAAGCGCCTTCAATTCATCTATTGTTAAACCCAAAGCCTCCAATTTGCTTTGTGCAACTAATTTATCATTTTCGGCTTTTAATTTTGCAGCTTTACGATCTGCTTCAATTTTTTGTTCCATTTCATAAATTTTAAATTCATCATCGGTCATTTCACGATCGATAATTTGACCTGTTTCTGTGTCGTGGATTCTAATCATTGGCTTTGTCATTATGAGACTCCGTATAATAGGGCAGTTCCTGATGTAAAGTTTCCTGCTGATGGTTTTAACTGAACTGATGTAATGGCTGCTGCGCTATACCACAAATGATTTCTACGAATAAAGTTCATATTTGTAGTTGTTGTTTTGTTAGTATTCCAAGAAATAGTTTCCGCTTGTTTGTAAGTTGTAGAATTAGCATAATCGTAAATAGTCCAATATTGAATAGAATTACTTACTGAATTGCTTGCTTCAAACGATACTGTCAAATTAGCACGATCGGCAGCACCAACCGCATCTGCTGATGCTGCAACGTCTCGATAATTAGTTCCTGTATCCGTATTAAATTGACCAATTAAATATTCGCCGTTAGTTGCTGGCTTGTAGTTTTGAACAACAACGACCAAATTTTTATAAGTGCTTGCAATCGAAGTCCAACTGATCGAAGATCCGGACAAAGTTGTCGTCGCGATTAAAGTCATACCACCACCGCCCGCTGGTGCAGCCCATTTCAAGCCTGTTGCTGTGGTTGAATCAGCTGTCAAGACTGTGGCATTTGCGCCAATTGCTAGGCGGGCTGGTGTGTTATCGGCAGTTGCCGTAATGATGTCACCCTTAGCATCCACGATTGAGTTCTGGATAGCGTTTGGATCATCAAGAGAAACCCAAGCTGCACCTGTGTAAATTTCTACAACATCGGTGTCTTTAAGGTATGAAACCATGCCTTCTGCAAGCACACTTGAAAGAGCAGTAGTACGCGCTGCTGCACTTGCAAATACCATAACTGTCTGTTGCTGTAAATAAGTATTTACATCGCTAGCCGATAGCACATCTCCTGTGCTAAACAGCTTGTAACCTGCTCCTGCCATTATTGCTCCTTAGTAGCTGAAAGACGATACCCCAAGGATACCGTATAATGCCGAATCTAGGATGAAGCCATCGATTATTGGCTCCATCGTGGTGAAAGTTGTTAACCATGAATTAGGGGTAATGTCATGGCTTACTCCTTGAACCTGTAGGGTTTTAGTTATTGTTGATCCGCTATCTGTGGTGTTTGTGATAGTTACAGGGTCAAAGTAATCCAGGTTAAGGGCTGCGGTAACTCCAGCGGTATAGCTTGGAGTCATAAGGTCAAGGGTTAAGGCATCAATGCGGATAGAAGTATCCTTGCGAGATGCCACATAAGCCTTAGCAAAATTAAGAGCTTCTGTGTCTGTTTCCATAAGCAAGTTTTGCTGAGTGTAAGAGTGCAAGAAGTAAGTGTCGATAGAAGTCGCATCGCTGGCAGTCTGAGTAGTTCCGCCTGTGCGCTGGATGTTGGCTTGGTTATAGACCAGCTTGTCATCAAAGGCAAACTTGACATTGGCGTATGGGATGCCTGTGCCAGTCTGGTTAAAGACTGTTGGAGTGCCCCCAATAGATGCCGTTGTAAAGGCTCTGTCCTGGAATACAGCGTTGCCAGTAGGGTCGATATAGAAAGCACCATACTCGGTAAGTTCGACCGTCTTAAGGGCTGTTAAAGCCGAACGAGAGCTACCTGGGTCGGCTTGGCAAGTAGTCTGGCCTGTGTCTATGTCGCGCATACCCAATGGCCAGTTAATTGTGTCCAAAATCTTGCCGATACGGGTGCCTGTAGTCTGACCCGCTGCTTGACCAGTTACGGTAGTCACGGCTGAGGTGTTGAATATTTTGAAAGCATCAAAGGCGGTAACAGTCACATAACCTGTTTCTTGGCCTTGTGGATAGGTATAGCGATACTCGGCTGTGTAGCCTGAGAATAAATAATACTCAACCCCACCATAGTTAGCAGAAATGCGAAGCTTTCTAGCAGGCTGTAAATAACCATAAATGGGAGATAGCGTATTTTGAGGATTGAAGTCACCGTTAGGGTCTAAAATCCTAACAGTTGCCTGCCCTGCATCGTAAGTATCTTGAAGAAGGTTGCGACCTCTACGAATAGCGATATTGGTAGTAGATGTTGAGTAGTCGATTACCAAAGATGAGCTATCACCTAAAACATTTGTGCCAAGAATACCTTTAACTGGATCATCTAAAGTTAATGGGATGCCGTAGGCTGGGCCATTAGAAAAGTTAATTTGAACCGTAAGGGTTGCTGGTAGTGCCATTAGACTGCCGTAATTACTGCTTGTCGGCTATATCCTATGGCTGAGCCAGCCCAACCAGATGCAGCTAAAGCATCGTTGATGGCTTGAGTTAAATCATTTTCAGCAATAACTGAACCTTGTACAGTTGTGTTAATAGTAACCCCTACTGGTAGTTGATTGCCTGTACCAGATGTTCCTAAACCTACGGTAGATGGCATAGATGTTGTGTTGCCACCTGTTGAGGTAATGCCAAGGGATGCGTTAGTGGCTCCCACGAATGGCACATAACCGCCAAGAGCAGCCTTTTGTGATGCAGCTAGGGAATTAAAAGCAGATGCAGCAGAACCAGCAAAGTTCTTGAAATAAGTCTCAAGGTTGGCTAACTGCTCTTTAACTGTCATAAAGTTCCAGTTTTTAAACACATCATCCAAAGGCTTAATGCTTTGAAGCGTGGCTACCAACTTTTCAGTATTTTTTTGAGCCTCGTCTAGTTGCTTAGTGTACTTTTCAATCTGAGTAATGTTCTCATCTTCAATAGCCTGCATGAGCTTAAGACGGATACGGTCTTCTTCTGAAATCTTACCCTTAAGAGCTGCTTCAATTTGAATCTTCTGTAAGTCAAAAATGGCTTTAGCTTTGGCCAGTTTGAGGCTGTCTTTGTTAACTTTAAGGGTTTCTTTGGCTACCTTATTTTGAGTAACGGCAGATGTTTGCTTTGTCACTTGACCAGAAATGGTCATAGGAGTTTTGAAAGGTCGTGGCTGTTGCTTAAACTTTTGAGCGGCATCTAATAATGTGTTAATGCCTAATGGATCACTGAGCAAAGATAGCGCAAAAGATGCGCCTGGAATCTTCTTTAATTCATCTAATAAATAGGCTGTACCGATTGTAGCGTCTGAAATCTTTTTGCCGTAATTTTCAAGTGCTGATGTAGCACCGCCAAGACCCTGGTCGCCTGAAAGAATCTGCAAGGCTTCAATTAAGCCTGTGCCAATTGATTCTTTGAAATTGTTTGAGGCTACTGCAAGTTTATCTAAAGCACCCTGGTAACCACTTGCTGCAGTAGTTGCTGAGCCAGCAAAGGTTAAAGCCAATTGGTCTGTGATTTCCTTAAATGATTTAGTCTTAAGGTCTGCCTTAGATATGCCAACACCTAATTTAGACAAAGCAGTGTTATTGCCTAGATATGCTTTGCTTAAGGCTTTAGAGACAGTGCTTAAATCAAGGCCATTAGCCGCGCTGACATCCATCGCAATACCCATAAGTCTTTGGGCTTCAGCAGTGTCACGGGTTGCGATTGCTAAGGTTTGATAGGCTGGTCTTAACTTGTCATCGACTATTCCGAACTCGCTTTGAAGGCGTTGGATGTATCCTTCAGCAGTAGCCGCATCTCGGCCTAAGCCAACATTCTTAAGAGCTAGAGCTAATTGCTGTTGAGCCTTTTGGTCTTGAGCGGCTGCGCGAATTGATGCTTTTGAAAACGCAAGTATTTTGCCTACGCTAAATGCACCAATAATACCTTTAGCAAGATTAGTTACATTTTTATTAAGTCTATCTGTTGCGGTTTCCGCTTGCTTGAAGGCTTTTTTGCCTGTGAACTCGGCTGCTAAGTTAATAACTACTGATGGATCAACGGCCATTATTTAGCTCCTGTTGCTGCATAAAACTTATCTCTAGCCTTTTCAATAGCCTTAATCACGGCTGCGTTTGTTTTACCGCCATCTTCTTTCCAAGCTCTGAAAATTGCACGGCCTTTCATTTTGCCACTTCTACGACCTGCTCCAGTCTGATTATTAGCATCAACAATTTGACTGTATTGATTCATGGATTGAATGAAGAGCGAGCCTGCTTGTGGATTATTGCTCATTGACTGGTTTTTAGAACCTGATCTCTTTGTTCTTCCTGTTGCTTTGCCGTTAGCATATACATTAGCCATAGGGGCTTGCTCGCGACCATTAGAATTTTTACGGCCAGCAGTTTCATAAATTGCACCAGCAGCGGAAGCATTAACAATACGAGCTAACGCTCTAAATCCCTGACGATTAGGTTTAGATGGTGTTGTTTTATATCCAATGCCCCGTTTGGCAGCCGATGTACTCCACAAAGGGAACCCACCGTTGCCACTTGCTTTAGCCCATCCACTAAGAGGGGCTTGCGAAGGTATGAATCCTCTTGCTTTATTTGTAACAGGCTTAAGCAAAGAAGCTAATTCTTTTTGAGTTTCTTTAGCAAGGTTTGGAGTAAAGTTTCTAAGAGCTTTACGAAGTGCGATGGCGCCCTTTACTTCTACTGGCATCGCTTATCTCCTTCGCTTCATCTCTAAGACCTTGCAGTAATGCTTCAAGCATTAACGGGTCTAAATCTAATAACTGCTGTGGCGCGATTCCCAATCTAATGCTTAGCCTAGCGATTAGATAGGTGAATGGTAAATCGCGCTTTAAGCTAAAGGGTCTGAGTCTAAAACCTCAACACTCTTAAGTGTTTCGATAAACTCTAACCCGAACGGCTTAACAGTTTCACCTGACCTGCGTGTGACTTCCCAGGCTAACCAATAGACATCGCTCTGCTTTTCTTCATCGCGAAACGCCTTATGGAAGCCCTTTTTAGCGTACTGCTCGAATGCGTATTCCACCGCTGGGGTGATTTCGCCTTCTAGTACGCTTCCATCTGAACGAACTATCTTTAGTTTTGCCATGTTTAGCCCCTTAATTTAATTGTTTAGAATGGCCCAGTTGTATCGACTGTAACGACTGAGTTACATGTCCATGTTACTGATTGAGTACCAATATCGCCAACTGATCCGTTAACATCTGTTAGGTTGTTGACTAAAACAGAGAAAGAATAAACAGGGTTGGTAGCAGAAACTGCTGTTCCCTTTTCCTGGATAAGCTTTACTGTTACTGTTGTGCCATAAGCTGCTTGTAGTGTTGCCAATACATTTGCTGCTGCTGTGTCGTTTAAAAAATCAATTGTGACTGATGCTGCTTCCAAGCCTTTAACGAACTTGTGTGCTGTGTCACCCATCGCTGTAACTTCTAGCTCATCAAATGTGCGATTGAGCGTTACTGCTGTGACGTGGTCAGAAAGGTCAACAGAATTAACCTTAATACCGACCTTATTGTTTAGAAATACTGCCATTTAGGTTATTCCTCATCTTTCTTGGTAGGTGCTGGCTTTGGTGCTGGTGCTGGTGTGCTAACCTGCCCGATTTTCTTCAGGAAGGCTTCGTTCTCTAATTCCCACTCGGACATATTAACTCCAACTCGTAAGGATTGATATTGACATCTCGCAGCTTAAAAGGTCTCCCGATGCAGCGTTGAGAATACTAGGTGCGCTAACTGCGCTTATATTATAGACCAGAGATGATGCAGCAAGTAGGTTAAACACTCGAACCACAAAATCTTCTATGCCATTGAGGTTGCCTTCATTATCGAAAAGCGGAGTAGTGATAATGAGCTTGAAATTGGCAGTAGGGCTAATGGTGATGTGCTGGTTGTTGTTAGGTGAGATATATGGATCATCTGGAGAAACGATAACTGAGTTAGCCAAGACCGTGGCAGGTGGGAAGGCAAAAGTCTGCCATTTTGTGTTATCGACTAAGGCTGCGGCAAGTGTCGTTCTAAGTGTAGTGATAGCAACTGTCATTATCCCACCATCGAGCGAGGGTCGAGTGCGTGTGCTATCAAACCTCTCACCTTAGCGAGAAGCTGTGCGCTCATTCGATAAGGTGATGGCTGGAAGTCTGCAAGGTTACTGCCCGAAAGGGTAGCAGTACGGGCTTGCCAGATTTCTACAGATACCATTAAAGCTGCATTAGAAATTGCTTCATCCAAAGACCAGTCCGTTGTTTCATCGCCATAAACTAAACCAAATGGGCGAATTGCATTTTTGTCGCCTGCTGTTGTATTTGTAATAGCAAAAGAAATTGAATAAGTATCTGCTGCCGTAATAACTTTGCTGCCGTTAAAACGAGAACCGCAACTTTCTACCGTTACTGTTTGCCCTAATAAAAAATTATGAGGTGTGTCAAAATAAAGTGTGCCAACGGTTGCTGTGTTTGAATGAGCAACTACTACATCTGAGTTTTTCCAAAGCATTGGCAATAAAACTGCATCTGCTGCATCGCATACAGATTGAAGGGTCGCGTCTGGATACAATGTGCCTACGCCTAATGTACTGCGTAGCTCTGCAACTGTTGTAAGTGCCATAACGATTCCTTTCTAAAGACTCTGGGGGTCAGAGGGCTACTGACCCCCAGAGCGACTTAGTTTCTAACTTATTAGGTTAGGTTGAAACGGCGGCATCCTGCGCCGACCTTTGCAGCGATTGCATAGTAGCCATAAACAGCGACCTGTAATTGACCATTAGCAAGTGCTTGCACATTTACTGTTGTCTTTGGTGCTTCGTAGAATGTAAATGATTCTGGTACTACGATGTATGCAGAATCGTCAATCTTTGTTGTAACTGTCATGTGTGGATCAACAAATGTGTTAAGACCCATGACATCGCCTACGATTGATTGACCAGAGATGTTTCCTGGATTGTTTTGTGGGTTTGAAGCCATAAATAGAGGACGATTTGTTGTGTCCTCAGATGACATGATTGTTTCCCACCATGAAGTATTGACGATAAGGTTACGAGCAAACTTACCTGCTGCTGCATAAGCTGCTGGTACTTCCTTTGCAATGTAAGCCTTTAGTCCTGCAATTGTTGCAGCTTGTGTTGATGCAAGTGTTCCAGATGCAGTCAATTCTGCTGTAACAGCTTGATCTGTTGCCTTAGCATAAGCATAAGTCAATTCCTTGATGAGTTCATCATAGAATGATGGTTGGCTGCGATCTAGTAACTCCCATGAAATTGTTTGAAGTCCTGCTGCCTTTTTAACAGTTGCAGTGATATAGCTTGAAGCCATACCTGTACCGCCAAGTGCTTCGCCTTCTGTTGAGTCAGAATCGATAGTTGGAGCTGTTGTGAGTTTAGGAATTGTAAATGACATTCCTGAAGCTGGCAAAACACCCTTTGAAATTGCATCAACGGCTGGACGGCCATCGATTGAAGTTGTAACAAACTCATTTAGGTGTGGTGCAAGTGTAAGACCTGTGTTTGTTGTTGTGTCATCTGTAGCAAGAACGAGCTGACGAGCTGCGTCATCTCCCATTGCTGCCTTGATGTTTGCCTCTAGATACTCACCTGATGTGAGTGGCTTTAGGCGAGGACGGATATTTGTAACAGCAACAGTTGGGCGAGCAGCTTCTACAGCCGATGCCTCAACTTCTGGAGCTGCTACGATGTCTGGAGTTGATTCCACGACTGGCTCGCTTTCTGTTGGTTTGATTTCTTCTTCTACTGCTTCGGGTGTTTCCTCAGCAGCAACATCAATAACCTGAGCAGATTTAAAGGCTGGCTCTGTTACTAATGAAACTTCAAATAGTCGGGCAGCAGTTACATGCATGACCCCACTTTTACGACTTGACTTCAAAACTTCTACACCGACTGAAAGGCCAGATGTCAAGCCTTCGGATGCTGTAATAAGAGCATCTGTACCGCGACTGGAATTAGAAATCTTGAAACTGGCATAAATGCCTTCGCCATCAACTTCGTTAAAAAATTGCGCTTTGCCTAAAGGCTCTTTTGTATTGTGCTGATTAAGTAGTTTAATACTTTTTGGATCTTCTGGAAGTTGAATACTTCCCTTTTCAAAGACTACCGCGCCTGCTGAAGTCGCTCCTACTTCGCCTGTACCCATAGGCACAATCTTGCCTGAGATAACTCTCTTAGCTGTATCGGCAGTTAAATCTGCTGAAAATGTAAGTATATTTTCCATTACATACCATTGCTTCCGTTAGGTGTTACATCTGTCATTGCCATTGCTTGTTCAACTGTAATTAAGCCCAAAGTTAGCATCTTTTCAATTACCAATAAATCATCCATTGGGTTGGCTCGCAAGAATGACTTATCTAAATCAAAACGCACTTCATTGCCATTGGCAGTCACATCATTCATAGAAAGTCTATCTTCGATTGCAGTAATAAAAGGCTGCAATGTAAGAGAAACAAACTGCTTGCGAGAATCTAGCAGGTTACTGTAAGTCATTGAGTTATTGGCATCTGCGCTAAGATAAAAAGCATCGAGATTCATTAAGCGAGCTATTTGAGTCGCATAATCTTGCTTAGCTTCATTATACATCATGTCTTTAGGTGAGAATGAATTGGCCTGGTACTCCAAAGTGGAAGTGAGATAGGCAGTTGTCCTCTGACTTCTCGCTTGGCGCCAAGATGCTAACAATCCTTGAACTTCTTTTGGATCAAGGTCAGCTCCTGTGTTCTTCAATATCCCAGCGGGTTGCGGTGTGGCGGCAGCCAAAGTAGATGCAATTTCTAAATCGACTGCACCGCGTAATACTCTGGCTCCAGTAGTTAAAATGCCATCATTGAGGGATTGAAATGTTACGACATCATCATTAGAATAAATTACTCCATCAATTTCATAACCTGAAATGTAATAATTGTTATAGCCTTCATATTGTGGAGTAATGCGAGAATTGGGAACCCACTCAAAAGATGCAGGTCGTCCATCTTCAGAATAGCGACTTGTTATTTTCCAAAGTGACCAACCATGAAAGATTAACGAGTCAACCGTGTAAGAAATTGTAATTGCTCTAGGTTGGTTAGGAGAAGGTTGATCCATCCAAACTGGCTTGCCTAATTCTTCTCCAGTTGATTTTCTGTAAAGCTCTAAAGGCATTGATGCAATAGTGCCACATATTAGATTTCTTGCGCGAACGACTGAAGGCACTTCCAAAGCTGTTGCTCGGTCTATTACTGGAGCAACAGCATAATAATAATTATTGCTTAAAACTTGAGGGGCATATTGCGCCAATAGATCACTATTTTTGGTGTTTGATTCTTTACGCGTAAATAGACCCATAGTCATAAAGTGTAGCATTTGTCAAGTAATTAGACAACACGCCACGCAGGTGTCTAAGTGATAATCTGAGGTTTAGGGGCTGGGAGCATTAACTTGCTTACTACCATCGCTAGGCCAATCGGAGCCGATATATCGCCTGCGCTCTTTCTTTTGATGATTCTCCAAGCCGAATCGTTGACCTTAGCCGCGCAATTATTCATCTGCTGGATTAGCTCTGCCTGACCATTATGAACGACCTTATGAGTCACCAATCCTGTCAATAAGTCTCCACAGGCTTGATAAAAGGCTTGGCCTGAGACATCCTCAGTAACTACGCCCGATTGCTTCAATCTGTCAGCTATTGATTGGGTTGCATATTTGTCGTAGCACACTAAACGCGGTCTGTAAAGGTCGCACCAGCCCTTAATTGCTGCTGCAATCTTTAGATCATCGACTGCGACCTGAGAACTCCAAGTTTCCATGATTCCAATGCCGATTCGACCATCTGGCAGTATTTGGCCTGCCACAAGTGAACAGTTGCGCCGTGAAGGGCTAACATCGAAAGCAAAGACTGTATAAGCGCCAACAGATAGCTCTAAAGCGCTATCGCTAGTTTCTTCCAAAACTCCATGAGGCCACGGTGATTGCAAAGAATCAATCCACGAGCACAGTACTTCCGTGCGAGTCGTTTCAATCGGAGCAGTTGCTATCGCCTCTTCGATGGATTCTCTGGTCACTGTGTAACCCAGAGCAGGATTACTAGGTGCTACTGCATCTCGCCAAAAAGATTCACTCGAAATATCTATTTTGCAATATTGAGGCGCTGAATACTCATAGTAGCCAAAAGTCTCTGGCGGATAATCTTTTGCTCGCTCCACAAGGCCGTTTAAGACAGTACTGAAAGCATCACCAGCATTAGATGTTAAAAAGGTCTGAGCATTGGCTCTAGCCCTTGTGGTAGGTATTGCAGCTTTATAGCCATCCTCAGATATTTCTCGCACTTCATCAATCCATAAGAAATCGGCAGTACGACCACGAGCTGAATCTCTGGTATCTGATACCAAGTCAAGGGTTGCGCCATTGAGTAGCTCTATTCGCTCGCCACCGTTGGCATAACGCACTGCTTTAGTCATCGCCTTTAACTCTGGGGTTGATTCGATGATCCAAGCGATTTCTCGAAAGGTCATCAAAGCAGTTGCTCTATTAGAGCTCATGATGATGTGCTTCTTCTCGCCACCGTAAAACATGCCCCAAATAACACGCACTCTGCCTAAGTGAGATTTACCATTTTGGCGAGATATGAGTAACAAGGCAGTCTTAACGCGATACTGGTTCTTTTTATCGACCATCATCATCTGTTTAAGGACATGTTCTTGATATGGCATAAGCTTATCCATTTTCAGACGCTCAACCATTTCAAAAACTTCACCAGCCCTACTTTTGCCCTTGAGTAGTGGACTGTGAACCCTCGGTAGCGTTGCCCCTCGGAGCGGCTGTTTAGCTTTGGGTTTAGTCGTCATTGACTCGGATTAGGTCGGGTCTTAAAAGGACTGTCTGGCATTGGCTCGGACTGCATCGGGTAGATATGCCCTGAAAAGACAGGGGGGGTAGAGCTCTTACCTAAAAAAACGCCCTCATTGAGCGCACCCTTCTTGCTATTGCAAGTAGCACAACAAGCAACCAAGTTATCTAGGTCATGACTGCCACCATCTTTGCGACTGATGACATGATCTACTTGATTAGCTTCTTGTCCACAATAAGCACAGATGTAACCATCACGCTTTAATACTCTTAAGCGCTGGTCTTTCCACTTCTGTAGCCCTAGCTCTCTATGGCTTCTATCTCTTAATGCCATCCGTACTTACTCCAATGATCTAAGGCAATACATGGCTCACCATATCTATGGCCTATGTAGTCTAATCCCCATTGTACTTGAGTATAACCATCCTGGTCTTTAAGCCACTCACTCTTTCCTTGTGGTATTCCATAATGAGAACCATTAACAGCTAATGGATTCCATGCACTTTCTTTACCATAAAGCTTAACTAAGCATTGATATTCTTTATAATTAAAGTCTAATAGATAGAGAGCATAAGTCTTATAATCAATATATTCTTTGGAGTTATTAGAGCCTGCACTCGGTACGAAGCATAGAGCTATCCCAATAGCTACTAGCACCCCGCAAGCTACGCCCCTGAGGGGCTTGCGGTGAGCCTTTGAGAGGCTCTGCGCCGTTAGCGTACCATGGCTGTCAAATCGATTTCTATAAGTGCTGGTCAGAACGGCGTGTCGTTTCATCGATACCTCCTGTGGATAACTTTGTGGATAACTATTTACTACTTCCCCAGCCCGTGCCTTTGAAGATTGCCCCTATTGGGCTAATGATTTTGTCCATTGGTTCATTACAATAAGTGCATAGAACTGTAGGTTTGTCATACCAGCCATGATGCAGCTCATTTTTTAATCCGCATCTTTTGCATTTGTAATCGTAGGCTGGCATGTTTTACATTCCCCAATCATCCATGACCCACAGCTACAGCGTTGAATGTCTGCATCCTCTGGATCAACTTTAATGTGACCATACTTTAACTCTAAAAGGGGAAGCAAGTCTTGGAGCTGGATAATGCAGGCATACTCCGCTGCATTTTCTCCCTGCCCATTAAGACGCAAGACTGCAAAGCCCAATTCCCCCGAAATGGCTGTGCGCTTACGAATCTGCTCCAAGACTGCCTTAGGTTGGAATCCAGCCCTTGCCTTGACTTCACAATCAAAAGGCACTGATTGAATATCCTTACCATTTCCTCTTCCCACACTAGCGAACGGCCATACAGCCGATAGGTACTGTGCGACCACTCGCTCTGTGCGGAAACCTCTGTGCTTCCTGTGTTGGCTAATGATTAAGCCCCATTGTATAACCCATAGCGACAGCACCAATGAATAAAACTAATAACAAAAATGTAATTAGATCTTCTTTATCCATTGACGGCCTTACACTTTCTGCACTGCCATGCGCCTACTTTTAGTCCGTTATCGGTAATGTGAATGTCTGCAACAATGTCCTTAGCTTCTGTTGGCTCGTTGCACAGTTGGCAATTAACTGTATCAATCATAGGTATGTCCTCAACATTGACCCACCCATCGACTGTGTGAAACTCTGCGAATCCCATTATACCCTTGCTTTCTGTGGTTCCCACTTACCACTACTGCTTAAGTTATACCAATGCGTTGGACATTTATCTAAGCCACCAGTTTGACCTTTTGAGGTACAGAAATATCCAGCCCAGTCCTTGCCAGTCTTAGCAGAATGACCAGTACGCCATTCCATATGACCATGCAGACATGTTGGAGCATCCAGAGCTTCTGCCGTACCTAGAATCTCAGTTACCGTAGCCATTGCTGAATCTAATGTAACTGGAGCTTGAGTGGTCTTGACAGATGATCCAATAGGTGTAGTCCAGTAATCAACATCGCCTTCTTTAATATCTTGTGGAGCGGGTAATACTTCATTTTTGACTACTTTAAGAGCTGGGTGATTAGGTGCAACCTTGCTCATCTCTTCGCGGCTAGGACGCTTTCCTTTAGGAGCATAACCCGCATTTGCAAGTGCTCTGCCAATTGCCGATGTCTCGCAATTCTCCAATGCAGAAGTTTGATTGACACCGCGAGAGCTAACCGTCTCCTCAGCGTACCCTGTTGCCCATGCGATGCTATCTTGGCTAGTCTTAAAGAGATAAGCCTTAACGATGTATCGAGTTGCTTCCACCACTTCCAACTCAGTGCTAATGCGAAAATCTGGATAGTCCTTAATAAACTTTTCAAGTCTCACCTCTACTGGCTCGTAATCGGCTAAATTAAACATATAGGTCATTTTCCTCTGTTTGTAGTTGCCCAGCGATTGCTAGATAACTGGCTCCATCAATCCAAGAATCGACTCTGGTTCCATCTTCGATTGTCCTTGCAATTTTGACCAGCGATAGGATAACTGCAACTTGGTAATCTTCCACTGGCATTTCAAGGTAGGCACTGATAAGTCGTGCTGCTCGTGCCATATTGTCACTTGGGTGACCATAAGCGAGTCCTCTGTCTTTGTATAGATCAGTGGCAGAACTAAGTATCTCTGCATGTTTCATTCTGACCAGAACTCTGAGCGATTCACAGCTCTGCCTTTATGCCATCCATCGCGATGGCCACGATCATAGGCTTCTTTGTAGGCAGATACTGCCATTACTATAAAACTTATAGCTGCACCAATAAGGCAGATAATCAGCAACTTCTCATTATTGCTCATTACACACCTACATATTCTAAGGCGTAATCAGTTATTAGCACATATTGCTCTGTGCCTTCATCAAAGAAATGTTGAAATGCTGCTTCTCTTTCACTTAAAAAAAGTCTGGCAAACAATAAGGCTGCATAGGAATCAAACCAATAAGCCCACTTAAACTCAAAATTAGGTGGAGATGTGAATCGGCCTGCTTGTTCTTCCCAGTCATAGCCTTTCCATTGCATTTGTGTATCACTTAAAGACTCAAAGTCTTGTGGTGTTAGTTCCATGATTTGTACCTATCTGTGCCAATGCCCTTGATTGGCTACAGGATTAGTGTTGCATAGAGTCCAGACTAATCAAGGACATTTAGATAACGAAACGATAACGATTTAGGCGTACAGCTTTCCGTACAAGGTAAATGACCCATCCTTGTTTATAGGTACTAGCATTGGGCTAACGCGGTCTCCATGTGTCTCAATGACTGCCACGCTCATCTGCCAATTAGCGCTTCCAGCCTTCAAATAAGAGGCTTTCTTCTTGTCCATAACATTTCCTGCCTCTAAACCCCAAAGAGTCCTGTATGAGGCTCCTATGCCCTCTGTGAAGGCACTTATGCCTGCCCTGTGAGTGTGACCACAGACCACAGACTTGCCAAACTTCTTAGCCAGCCCTAGAGCTGTAAGTCCAGCGTTAGAGTTCATTGATCCTTCGTCTCCGTGGACTAAGACCCATCCCTTGTGAAACTCGAATGGTCTTTTATGGAAGCGGATTCCGAGTCCAGCGAAGTCCATAAACTTTGCGTATTCCAGTTCTGGTAATCCGATGAGGCTAGGTGCGCGTAATAGTGTGTGGTAAAGGCGGTCTGTGTGATTGCTCCGAGTGACATCTGTTGTGCCGAGTTCATAGAGAATATCCTGCGCAAGGCTTCTGTCAGCATCTAGCGTTCCTTCCCATTCCAACTTAGTACCTTGAGCGAAACGAGACTGGCTCTGCATATCAAGCTCATCACCTGTATTAAGGATAAGGTCGAACTTCTCGCGCTTTACTAACTTAATGAGATTCTTTACAGCTGCTTCATGATGAAAAGGTATCTGAAGGTCGCTGATAATTAAATATCTCGCTTTAGTCATCGTCCTCATCTTCGTAATTGCCGAACTTCTCTGGATCGACAGGATCAGGCAATATCCAAGCAGGATAGGATTGAGGTTCAGTAATCATAAACATGGCTACATCTTCTTTGAAGCCCGCTCGCTTAAGACTACAGAAATACTCATATAAGCCAATGCAGTAAGCATCTAGCTTTGAGTAGCCTTGTTCCTCTAATGCCTTAGTTGCTTTTCTTGCCATAGCAGAATGTTACCTGTCTAGTAAGATGTTATAGATTTCATCAACTCGCGTGTTGAGTCTTTTAATCTCAGACAACAAATGGGTAATCACATAACCTGACAGGCCACCGACTATAGCCAGTGTGCCTAAGTAGAGCGTGAAGAAGTCGGACTGTGTCACTTTTTAGGAGTCGCGTATCCAAAGACACCAGCAAGGACAGCCCAAAGAACTGCGCGGTAATCAGCTGCAAAGTTAGAAGCAGCCCAAGCTGATAGGAATGCTCCAGCAGTGAGGATGTAAGGGTTCTTCATATTCATTAGTTTGCTCCTAGCATAGGTATCTGAAAAAACTCACCCAGAAGGTCAGCTTCTTTTTTAAAACTGACATGCATGTGGTGAGTGTGTTTGTTAGCCCCTGTGTAGTTGCGCCACTTCCAGTTAAGGATGGGAGACGCAATCCTGCCGTTAAATATAATGTACGAGATGCGTTTCTCTGCCTTAGACTTGCAACTGATTCGAAGTTGATCTGCAAGGTCTGGCATGATATGCGGTTTGACTCCTGCACCGAATAGGTCTGCATCAAGGTCAATGGCACGAACCCAGCCCTGCTCATCTGGATTATGATCAGACTTGCGAGCAGCGTGTCGGGTATCACCGACCCAACCATCCGATGCCCTGTCACGATCTGGGAAGGAATCATCTATCTGCTCTCTAAGTTGGATAGCAGCTTTAGATAGTCTTGGCTTCATGAGCAATTATCTTAGTCAAGTGTTCCACTATTTGCCTAGTTTTAATCCAGTAGGAATTGGTTTAGAATATTCCCATTTGGCTATGTATTGTATTCCATCTCCATCATCACGCAGTTCGATACAACCAGTTGAGCCAAAATTATCAACCTCTGGCGTGATAGCAAGTTCTGGATACGCTGCAATTATTTCATTATAAAGTGACATTTATGCTCCTAAGTAATTTACGCCGAAGAATGCGGCATCATTGTCATTTCTTATGTCTAACGCTCCACCACTTGTTTGATAGCATTGCAAAGTAATGTAATCAGCGGCAGTAAAATAATAGACTTGGCCAAGATAACAAGAAACATCGCTGCCTGTAGAAGTGCTCGGAGTTGCTTCAAAGATGCCAAAACTTGTTGCACCATTTAGCATCATACGAGCCATACGGCGGCCAGTTGTATTACCGACAAAACGAACAGTACCAAAAACAAAATAGTAACCAGTTTTTCCAGTTGGGATTGTTATTCTGGCAGTATTGCTTGATGTGCTGTGATACGAGTCGGTATCAAAGTTTTCGCTGTTAAAAGTAATGTCAGTCCAAGTTGCATTAGCAATAGATGTGCTAGCGCTGTTATAGATTCTTGTTCCTGAGAATGTTGCTCCGCTTGAAGGTGTAGCCCATTTCAAGCCTGTTGCAGCGGTACTATCCGCCACAAGTGTTTGGCCGTTTGTGCCTACTGCTAAGCGAGCAGGTGTGTTATCGGCAGTTGCCGTAATGATGTCGCCCTTAGCATCCACGATTGAGTTTTGAATAGCGTTTGGATCATCAAGGGAAACCCAAGCTGCACCTGTGTAGATTTCTACAACATCCGTGTCTTTGAGGTATGTGACCATTCCTTCTGCGAGAACGCTTGCAAGAGCAGTTGTACGCGCTGCTGCACTAGCAAAGACCATTACTGTCTGTTGCTGTAGATATAAATTAACATCGCTAGCTGACAGCACATCTCCCGTGCTAAACAGCTTGTAGCCTGCTCCTGCCATTATTGCTCCTTAGTAGCTAAAAGACGATACCCCAAGGATACCGTACAATGTCGAATCGAGAATGAAGCCATCGATTATTGGCTCCATAGTTATGAAAGTTGTTTGCCATGAATTAGGGGTTATGTCATGGCTTACCCCTTGAACCTGTAGGGTCTTGGTTATCGTTGATCCACTATCGGTTGTATTGGTAATAGTTACAGGGTCAAAATAATCAAGATTAAGAGCTGCCGTTACTCCAGCCGAATAGTTAGCAGTCATAAGGTCAAGAGTCAAGGCATCAATGCGGATGCTAGTGTCTTTGCGAGATGCCACATAAGCCTTAGCAAAATTAAGAGCTTCTGCGTCTGTCTCCATAAGTAGATTCTGCTGAGTGTATGAGTGCAGGAAGTAAGTATCGATTGAAGTGGCATCGCTGGCAGTCTGGGTAGTACCGCCTGTGCGTTGGATATTAGCTTGGTTATAGACCAACTTGTCATCAAAGGCGAACTTGACATTGGCATAAGGGATACCCGTGCCAGTCTGGTTAAAGACTGTTGGAGTACCGCCAATAGATGCTGTTGTAAAGGCTCTGTCTTGGAATACAGCGTTGCCAGCAGGATCTATATAGAAAGCGCCATACTCGGTGAGTTCTACTGTCTTAAGGGCTGTCAAAGCCGAACGAGAGGATGCTGGGTCGGCTTGGCAGGTTGTTTGACCTGTGTCAATATCGCGCATAGTTAAAGGCCAGTTAATTGTGTCCAAAATCTTGCCTATGCGTGTGCCAGTAGTCTGACCTGCTGCTGAACCAGTAACAGTAGTTATGGCTGAAGTGTTAAATATCTTGAAGGCATCAAAAGCAGTAATGGTGACATAAGCAGTTTCTTGCCCCTGTGGATAGGTGTAACGATACTCAGCTGTATAACCTGAAAACAAATAATAGTCAGTGCCACCATAATTAGCAGAAATGCGTAATTTTCTAGCTGGTTGAAGATAACCATAAATCGGTGAAGATGTATTCTGAGGATTGAATTCACCGTTAGGGTCTAAAATCTTGACTGTTGCTTGACCAGCATCATAGGTATCTTGAAGAAGATTGCGACCTCTCCGAATAGCGATATTGGTTGTAGATGTTGAATAGTCAATAACCAGTGAAGCATTATCGGCTAATACATTCGTTCCAAGAATACCTTTAGCAGGATCATCTAAAGTAAAGGGGATGCCATAAGCAGGGCCATTGGCAAAGTTAATTGATACCGTAAGGGTTGCTGGTAATCCCATTAGATTGCCGTAATAACTGCCTGACGGCTATATCCAATAGCAGACCCAGCCCATCCAGAGGCAGCTAATGCATCATTGATTGCTTGGTTGAGGTCATTTTCTGCAATGACTGAACCTTGAATAGTTGTGTTGATTGTAACGCCTGCTGGTAATTGATTGCCTGTGCCAGAAGTGCCTAATCCAACTGTGGATGGCATGGATGTTGTGTTGCCACCAGTTGAGGTAATGCCCAAAGATGCATTAGTTGCACCCACGAATGGCACATAACCGCCAAGTGCTGCCTTTTGTGCAGAACCTAAAGAAGCAAAAGCAGAGGCTGCTGATCCAGCAAAGTTATTAAAATAACTAGAAAGTGTCGATAATTGCTGTTGGACTGATAAAAAGTTCCAGTTTTTGAATATGTCATCAAGAGGTTTGATACTGGCTAAAGTGCTGACTAATTCTGCTGTCTTTGTTTGTGCCTCGCCCAGCATTTTGGTGTATTTATCAATCTGAGTGATGTTCTCATCTTCAATAGCCTGCATGAGCTTGAGACGGATACGATCTTCTTCTGAAATCTTACCTTTAAGCGCTGCTTCAATCTGAATCTTCTGTAGGTCAAAGATTGACTTAGCCTTAGCCAGTTTTAATTGAGCAGTGCTTACTTTAAGAGTTTCTTTTGCAACCTTAGTCTGAGCAGTTGTAGGTTTGTTTAAATATGAACCAGATTGAATTGGATTCTTTTGAGCAGCGACTTCTGATTTACGGCGTTGTTGTGCGCCTAAATCTGCAAGCATACCAACAGGAGATGCTTTGTATAAAAATCCAAGTATGTTGCCAACTGCTCCAATGCCAGGAATCTTTTTTAATTCGGCTAGAAGTATCCCAATGCCACGAATTGCATCTGCTACAGATGTGGCAACAGATTCCATATCTTTTGCAAGATTAGATACTGAACTATCTTCTCCAAGAGTTTTAAGAGCATCAATGATGCCAGTGCCAATAATCTCTTTTACATTCTGAGAAGCAACTCCCAATTTAGCGATTGAACCAGCAAAAGTATTAGCAGATGCAGTAGCAGCACCCTTGAAGGTATCTGCTAGCTGATTAGTAATCTCATCAAAAGATTTGGTTTTAAGGTCTGCTTTAGATATGCCTACACCTAATTTAGATAGTGCAGTATTAGATCCAAGATAAGCCTTAGATAATGCTCCAGTTACTGCTTCTAAATCTTTGCCAGTAGCAGCGCTAATATCAAGCGAAAGACTAAGTAGTTTCTGAGTCTCAGCCGATGAGCGTGTGGCGATAGCCAATTTTTGATATGCAGGACGGAGTTTATCATCAATTACACCGAACTCGCTTTGAAGTCGCTGTATGTAAGATTCTGCTGAAGCAGCATCGCGCTCTAAACCAACATTTTTAAGAGCTAAGGCTAATTGCTTCTGCGCCTTCTGATCATCGGCTGCTGCTTTTACGGAAGCCTTTGCATAACCAAGAATGGCCGCTGTACCTAGACTTATACCTAGAGTCTTGCCTAAACTTTTAGCCGACTTAGTGAGTTTATCTGTTGCAGTTTCCGCTTGCTTAAAGGCTTTCTTGCCAGTGAACTCTGCTGCGACATCAATAATAATGCTCATGCGGTTGCCTTCTTAAAGTCTTTGCTGGCCTTTTCAATAGCTCTTAAAACACCATCACGAGCTGCGCCTCTATC
>Ga0214919_10003947_pt1 | contig 21984 bp, 27 predicted proteins | sample LL1503_MetaG_FD_177994 | JGI IMG/M metagenome (GOLD analysis project Ga0214919, IMG submission 177994) | Freshwater microbial communities from Lake Lanier, Atlanta, Georgia, United States - LL-1503 | ecosystem: Environmental > Aquatic > Freshwater > Lake | place: USA: Georgia | collected... | reverse complement strand
AGGGGTTGTGGGAACTGGACAACTCTTGGGCTATACAGCTAAGGGGGTTGGAACAGGGCTTTTGGAAACTGGAAAATTCGTGGGTTCTGTGGCCAAAGATGCTCTTACAAAGGAGCATGCAATCGAGGCTGCTCAAGGGCTGCAAGCGGGCGTTGTAGGAACGGGGCATCTCTTGGGCTCTGCGGCGCAGGGTATTGGAACGGGGGTTGTAGAAAGCGGAAAATTATTAGGTTCTGCTGCAACGACAACGGGACAATTCTTAGGTTCGAAGGCTAGGAACTTAGGGTCGGCCATCAAAAACTCAGCGAGTAGAACATTTACGAGAAAACAGAATGTGGTCGCCCCCTCTCCTGCTCCTGCTCCTGCTCCAGAGAAGCCGCGTGGGTTTTTCTCAAAGCTATTCGGTCGTGGCGGAACTAGACGGCGTAGACGGAGACGAGGTCGCAAGACGCGGCGGTACGGCACCCATCGTACCTAAAATTGACCTCCGTCTAGAATAGAAGGAGGCTATGGCACAAGACACAGGCAAATTTCGCAAGAACACGAAGGATCAGTATTATACAAAAGCGGCCGTCGCGACGAAATGCGTCACGACCTTGCTTGAACTGTGTCCGCGCGCCGCCGCCTTTCAATGGATAGAGCCATCCGCTGGAAATGGCGCATTCTTGAGGGCTGTTCCGAGCAGTTTCATGAAGTTTGGAATTGACCTGGAGCCGAAGGCGCCTGAGATTCAGCAAGGGAACTTTCTTGACTGGGCGCCGACTGCAGACCAACATCGCGTCTTCTTTGGCAATCCCCCATTTGGTCGCCAGGGTTCTCTGGCGAAGGCCTTTATCAAGCATGCGGCCCTCTACGCAGATATCATCGCGTTTATTCTGCCACGCTCCTTCGTGAAGCCGAGCATGTCGCGCGCATTCCCTCTGAAGTTTCACTGTCTTCATAGTGAAGAGCTTGAGCGGAATGCGTTTGAGGTGAACACAGAGGAGTATGATGTGCCCTGTGTCTTTCAGATATGGGAGAAGCGCGAGGAGGACCGAGTGATTCCAGCCGCCGCTGTAGAAGAGGGGTTTGAATATGTGAAGCATGGACAGCCGTTTCATATTGCCTTCAGGAGGGCGGGCGGCCTCGCTGGGAAGTGCTATCCAGCGGGCCAAGACTACAGTCCGCAGACCCATTACTTCTTGAAACTGGACGCCGAATCTATACCGCACGCAAAAAAGATTATTGATGCTGTGAATCTTCACGTATTTGCGTCGAATACAGTGGGACCGCGGAGTCTATCTAAGTCGGAAGCGAATGAGGTGCTGAACCAGGTGCTGGCTTCTTGTTCCTGACGCGCGGCGTTGATACAATCTCCTCTGCGATTCTTCCTCCGCGAAACTCGCCAGTTTGACTGGTGGCCACGACGCGAGAAGGGTTCTCTTGGACGAATCGGCTGAACTGGCTGAAGTGCCCCTGCACTCTGCGCTGTGTCGCGCTGTCCACTTTGGGGGCATAGGAAATCCAGCCGCCGCTTTTCTCTTTCAGGGCCGATGCCATTCGCTTATATGTCACCTGGTGTTCGGCTGTTCGTCCGTAATGCGGAATTGCCTTAACATAGGCCACTAACTCCTCAATCTCAGAGAGTGTTGCTGTGCCAAATATAAGTTTAACCGAGTTGGTAAGATCTACCTCGGTTAAACTCTTTAGTTTCTTTGTTGTGGGATCTTTTTGAACCCAAGAAATTACAGTCATGTGAATCTTTTCGCCGCTACTGACTTCCTTGAATACACGAACGATATCTCCCATATCAATTGCATCTCCGCCAGATACCTTGATAGAGACGTCCGTTCCATCCAAGCGGTTGAACGCGCGCGGCACATCAATGGGCGCAGTGTGCGAAACAGACGCAAGCTCCGCCTCTGTTGCCTTATAGACATTGAGCCCGAGGTCCCTCTCCCAGTTCTTTCCGTGTCCCTGGTTTTCTGGCATTTTTGAATACGTCCCATGCGCGGAGGGCAACTTTCAATTTTTTTAAGTAACAGGCAACTTGTGAATCTCAATATGAATTCCCTTCTCAATGTAAAGTCTGCTCGGACCTTGGGCAGCTTCAGGAACATCCACATCATTGCAACCGCCACATCCTTCGTTTTGCTTCAACCATTTCAACTCCTCTTCGATAGCATCCTTGTGCTTGAGCTTTACAGCGTCTACTGCTGCTGTATAGTTCATGTATGCGACTGGATACGGGTCTCCGTTCTCAATGACAACATAGATATTGAGACCCATTTTGTTACTGCCCTCCTAGACCCGGTTTATTTCAATTTTATTCTAATACCGTGAGATTATTTGAACTTCCGGCATCACCGAAAAGTGAAAATCGGTGAAATGGTTTAAAGATTTTCGGCTTATATAATATAGAAACAAATGGTTAATTATAGTTGCGACATCTGTTCTAAAGTCTTCAAGCAGAAGGGGCATCTGGAAGTTCATAAGAACCGAAAACTACCGTGTAAGAAGGATAATACCATAGAACAACTGGTTGAGAAGAAGGTGCAGGAGGCTCTGGCAAAAACGAATGCGACTACGTTAAAAATTGAGCCCCTAGAAATCACCAACGCCATACCCAACAAAATGGATTACACTAAAAAGACTATTCCTGAACTAAAGGCATTATGTAAGGAACGCAAGATTAAGGGCATCAGCGGAAAGTCGAAGTCTCAACTAATCGCTATGCTTGAACCACCAACAAATGTAATTGTAAATACTACAGAGGCTGATTCTATAGCACCAATTATATCTAATAAAAATATTTACACTATCGGTGATAATGTATCACTTCTAAAGGAAGTCTTGACTGAAAGTATTGATATGATTTATATGGATCCGCCATATAATACTGGGAGAAACTTCTATTACTTTCAGGATAAATTTGCTGATTTCCCTAAATTTATGGAAGAGCGACTTGTCGAGTGTCACAGAATCTTGAAAAAGGAAGGAAATATCATAATCCATGTTGAACCTCGTATTTCACACCATATTCGTGTAATATGTGATAAACTATTTGGAGAGTCGAACTTTCAGAATGAGATTGTTTGGCATAGCGGAGGGAATGCTAAGAACAAGTATCAACTTGGTAGAAATCATGATACGATAATTGTTTATAGCAAGAGCGCAAAGTCAAAGTTCTTTCCCTTATATAACCCCTACAGTGAAGAGCATAAGAAGACACAAAAAATGTGCCCCATCCATAAAAAACTATATGCGACATCTGCTGCACATAACTCCCAGCCAGAAGTCAATCCACGCCCAAATCTTACATATGAGTGGAAAGGGCATACGCGCCAATGGTATGTTTCAAAGGAAAAAATGAAAGAATTGGACGATGACAACAGATTGGAATATAACGCGAAGGGGATTCCTCGCATTAAGCGGTTTATGGATGAAATGGAGGGAATTCCTGTTCGTGATACATGGGACGATATTTCATCAATTCAGAATGGAGAAAAAACAAAATATGCAACTCAAAAACCTATAAAATTACTTGAACGTATAGTATCACTCTATAGTGCAGAAGGGGATACATGTTTGGATCCGTTTGCTGGTTCTGGAACTCTTGGAAGGGCATGTAAGAATCTGAAGAGAAGTTATATATTATTTGATATAAATCCAGAGGCTAAAGAGGTGTTTGATAAAGTGTCTTAATCACCTCAATCGTCTTTGCTTCACTGTCATAAATTCTCCTAATCGGCATAGGAATACTTGTAATGAGTTGGTCTGGCTTTAAGGGATTTATTAATGCAGACACAGGAATACAACGAATGGTAGAGCCTGTAATTCCAAATGTTGGACTTGGCTTAAAGATTGCCACCATATCAAACTCCTCTTTGCGATAGGCAACATGACCCGTTCCATTTGTTTCTGCGTTTTTTGCTGAATTTCGCCGTGTAGTCTCAAAGTGCCATGCGTCCATGCGAAACTTGATCTGATTGCGAACCTTTGGCTTGTCATCATCTGTGATGCCATCCCACGATTCGCCTGTAATATTTTTGATAGATCGCCCAGACTTTTCAGAAAGCCACTTATTTACATAAATCTCTGATGGCATTGCCAAGTGCTTTCCGATGTCTCTGTGCTGTTTTGGATCCATAATAGCCTCTACTAGCCAATCGCGTACTGGTGAAGCTGATGGCCCACACCACTCTGTTGCACTCTTCTCTGCTTGAGCCCTACTGATGGTAGAACTCATTCTAACTTCTTTACTGATGTAGTATTTATTCTAATACAGTTTTACGGGGCTTCAATTTTTTTGTGTTTAAAGCGTCCGTCTGCTTAAGAAAGAACTTTGCCCTTTCTTAATACCGTCCCTTGTAAGGCCCCAGGTCCACTGCCTCGTCAGGCAGACGTCCCTGAACCTCGCGCCCCTGCGCCTTTCCGTTAATCAGCGCCGTTCCAGCAAAGCATGACTTCACAGCGACATCTTTCACGTCGGCAACCATGGTGCCAAATGTCTGGTTGAGCTTGGCAAACTGATCAGGAGAGGCATCATAGGCTGTGCAGAGGCGGCGTAAAAGCTTCGCCCCGCGCGACGACCACTTGTCGAAGCTGATCTCCAGGTCGCGAGGCGGAATCGTCTTCGCAAAGCAACGAGCCGTAGTCTCGGCAACAGGCTCAATATCGTGAGCCGTGGAGTAGGGCTGGTAGCGCGTAGCCTCAACAACACCTGAGGCGCCCATCAAGTCCTTCTTGAAACAAGATAGCTTGCCGAGTAAGATTAAAAACTCACGAAGGTCGTCAGCACCCTCTTCGGCGGACGACTCGCGGCTCATAAAAAAATCGGCCAGCTGGCCACCCTCCGCGCTGCTGCGGACACAGTCGGGCATTCCAGAACCGACTGCGACACCTCCAAATCCTTCTTGGAAGCCAGACGAAACAGGCATCGTCTTTGACATGATCCACATGTTATAGCCTACAAAGGCGGCGACGAATGTTATAACTGTGGCGATCACTACATTGCTGGTGGATGGTCCAAGAAAGATTTTTTGAACTGCTGATGACATCTCTATTCTACGCTGCTATTTGCTTGCGCCAAAACCTCAGCGCACATCTTCCCCTTCTTCTCAGCCTTCATCTTCATCAGCCGGTCAATATTCAGCCCGCCCTCCTCCTTGAGAACCATGTGAAAGACTGTCACCTGGTTCTTTTGCCCAATCCGTACAGCCCGCCCAGTCGCCTGCTGCATGAGTGCAGCCGTCCACCAGGGGCCAGAGAAGACAATGTTCTGGAAGTGCTGGAGGTTGAGACCTGTCCCACCAGACTGGAGCTGGATGAGGAGAACCTCGTGCTTACCGTCCACCAGAGGCAGCTCGGTCTGTGCCAGCACCTCAGTCCGCTTCTCCGCCGTCAGCTTGCCGCTGTAGAGCCACGTCCGCCCAATAGAATCACTGTAAGAGAGGAAGTCGCTCAGCAACTCCATCTCCTTGTGGAAGTGGCAGAAGATGATCCACTTTTTCGGAACCGTATCATGCTCGATGAGACCGCGGATGCCCTCAAACTTCGTGCTGGGGTCAATCCAGTCGGGGCGACTGTAGAGGGTTCCCAGCTCGTTCCGCCGGCTCTCAATGTAGATCTGCGGGTGGAGGCTGATCTGGCGGAGACGCATGATGAGACGGAGACGGTCAAGAGCATTTCCACCGCCATCTGCGAGCTGCGCCTTCCACCTGCGAACCACCTGGCCCTGGATTCCACGATAGAACTCCGCCTCATCATCCGTCTCGAAGTCCAGTGTGTAGGTCTTCTCAATGGCAGGCTTCGGAAGGTGCGGCATCGTAGGCCGCAGCTGTTCCATCGTCCGCGCCATGATGTAGTCCCCACCCGTCTCCTCTGAATAGGAGGGGCCGAGCAGCTCAAAGAGGGCGTGGAGGTCGGCCTTCTTGTTGACGATCGGCGTGGCAGTGAGAAACCACCTCTTCTTACAAGGAATGCTCTCGACGAGGTGCCAGCCGACTCCCTTGTTGGCCAGGCGGTGCGCCTCATCACAGACGACGCGGTCCCACGTCCGCCCCTCAAAGAGGTGAGGCTTCTTGCAGCCGCTCTCATAATTGACGAGGAAGAGGTTGGGCGCGTGGAGCTTCAAGCCTCCAGAAGGGGCCCAGCGACCATCCTTCGTTGGCATCCAGCAATTCAGTCCAGCGCGGGCCGCCGTTGCGCGCCACTGCTCAAGGACGGGCAGCGGGCCAAGAAAGAGGGTGTTCTTAAGGCCGCCACTCACTGCCGACGCCGCCTTGATGAGCCCGATCATCTGGATGGTCTTGCCGAGGCCCATTTCATCACAGAGGAGTCCTCCTTGATGAATTGGGTCACTTTCGCGCGCCAGCATCCACTTGACACCAGCAACCTGGTGGAGTTCGTAAGCAAATCCATCCCAGAGCGTGGGAAGGGCCATGCTTGCTGATAGGGTATGACAAGGGCGGTGCCGCGCCGCCCTTCAAATTTATTCGCTCTCGCCGTCGATGTCGACGCAGGTGCCCCAGCAAGGAACGAGGTCAACGGGGGGCGGCATGCCTTGGCCCCACACGGATGGGTAGAATGCTTGGAATGCTGGTCCCGCGTTTTGCCTCGCAAAATAAGCGCCCCACCAACTGAACGTGCTATTCGCGGTAATCGCGCCACCCCCACAAAGCGACATCATGTATAGATTCACGAGTTCGTCCTTGCTTGAGCACACCGAGAAATCCAGCGAACGCGACCCAGCCTCTATCATAAAATACTCGGAACACAGCTCTGGCTCGTCGCTGAAGAGAATTAACGGGGCCCCCCTGGGCACTTTATTCAAACACTCCGCATAATAAGCCGTGAGATTCACTTGGTGGTGCGGGAGAATCTTGTAATCACCCAGCCGAACGTGGACGAACCATGCGCCCTCAGGAACTTTGCTGCGAATTGTGGCTGCCACGTCAGCCCCCAGCGCAGCCTCAAAGTCTGGCACGATACCGGTCGATGGAAAGTATTTCTCGCTTTGCCTGTATCCGTGAATAACAGCTGGTGTAATAGGAACCTCTGGAAATGGTATATAGCGATACATAGAGTCTCGCATCTCGTCCAGAGTGGTCCATGCGTCCGCTGATTCTATAATGGGAACGGTAGGAAAGAGCTTGAAAATATTATCAAACGGGCCATGGTCGGTTGATCGGCAGCGCGGTAGAAAAAAAACGGCGCGGCACCCCCATTTTTCAGCTAGGCCCGCCGCCGCCGCGTACTCAAAGAGTCGGTTACCTATCCCGCCCGTGAGGTGTGGCGCCACCCAGTCCATACTTTCTTGGAAACGTGTTTTATTTTTAGACCTAAAATTGAGTGGTCCAAGAATCGAACGCCAGTTCTCACTCTCTTTTGTAATGGCTGTTCGTTCCAACTTTCCGTCTGCGTTTCAGTGTTACAAACCTAGACAGTATCGTGTATATGGTTGTATATGTATCTCTCACGAGGACCGCATCGCGCTTGTGAAGGGTGCCACAGGAAAATGGTCCTTTCCAAAGGGTCACATGGAGAGCACAGAGACTGCGCTTGGCTGTGCGGCACGCGAGCTCCATGAAGAGACAGGTATCCACTTGGAGACTGCGAATGTAGTGCCGCTGGGATACAGGAAGTTCTCTAAAGAGGGCGGCGGCTATTTCGTCTATCGCTTCACTGAGGAACCGACCCTCGTCGCGCGCAACTCTGCTGAGATTACAGATGGAGGCTGGTTCTCAGAGGAAGAGATACGAGCCATGCCTTGTAATAAGGACATCAACTCGTTCCTCTCACTTCTGTAGAGTCATCTCAGACAGTGTATCCACATCCACACACCATCTTAGAACCCTCTCAGGTGCCCAGGTTTTTTCAGTGAGTTCCTCTTTAATCTTAAGACAGCGGAACTTCACACGGCGCTGCGCGGCGGCGGGTATCTTTTCCCAGAACGCCCACCAATGCTCTAGTTCAGCAAAATGCCCATAGAGGTCCTCTGGAATATGAAGAGGTAGCTTAATCGGCGCGAAGAGAACTGCGTCGAGCACAGTGGGGCGCAGAACAAGCTCCTCTAGAATCCAGTTGGCTCTATTGTTAGAGGCATAGATGAGAGCATTCACGATTTTCTTACAGGTAAGATGATCAGCCTGATGAAATTCAAGAAGGGCGTCCACATACTCGAGCACAGCGTCCTTTGTCCGTTCTAGATTTCCCACTAAGATAGTGGCGAGATCGTGGTGCGAAGTTTGGCGAATGTGCTGTTTAAGAGCGGCTGTCCACGCAGTGTTCCCCAGGCGAAGAATAAAGTTACAACAATGAAGGCAGTCTTGTGGAATGGCGCTTCCATAGTAGCTTTCTTCGTTAATAATCTTGCGATACCTTGTGCAGCCCTCTGGCGAGGTTGTGTGATAGCGAATCCATCTACTCAGCTCATGTGGAGGCACACCGCGACACTTGCGGCAAAGGGTTTCGCCTACGCAAGGTGGTAGCCAGCATCGTTCACATGAGTCCTTCTGAAGGGACATTATAACTCCCTTTCAGCAAAAAATAGTTCCAATTTTATAAGACAAGTCTGCAATAAAAAATGGGTTAGTATTAATCAACAAAGGGGAGGAACGGAACGACTGTGCACTTTACCTTCTTGGTCTTGGCAGGCACGATATGAATCTTGAACTTGGGTTTGGGCTTTGGTTGGCAGAAGGGCATGCGCGCCTGGATCTCCTTGAGTTTCTCGTCTGAGACGTAGCAATCGTCGCAGTAGAGAGAGACTGGGTCGCCATCATAGAAGTTCTCGCTGTGTGTGGTCGCGCCACATGCACAGCAGGCTTTCGGCGGCTTTGAGAGCTTAGCAACAATGCGGATTGCCATTGTAACGATGCTGTCTATCGTTCAATGAATGAGTTCAATTTTTACTCATCATCCGTGTCGTCGCTGATAGTAGAACATCCCAGCTCCTGTAGGACTTCCCTGACCTCCATAATCTGAGCGTCAATCTCGTCCCACCTGTTGTCCTCTGCGGCCATCTCGTCGTGAGAGTCCGCGCTGGTAACCTCAATGCTCTCCTGCTCAGACTGGAGGCTGTCAAGATATTCATTGAGAAGAGCGATAATCCTCTCAACGAGCGCAGGGCTCATGACCTGCTGCTGAGATCCAGCGATCGGCGTGCGGATGGAAGAGGAAGACATCTTCGTTGGCAGTTGAAGAGGAATACATGACCCTCTTCAAAAAAAAGGTTCAATTTTTTTGGTTTTAGAGTAGCAAATCTTCAATGCATCAGCGGCGATTGACCAGGTCCATCTTGTTGAGGTCGTCCTGGTCATAGGCGCACCAGCAGCGGGCCTCACTTGGTCTAGCAGCATGCGGATGTAGCTTCCCGCACTCGTCACAGTGCGTCTCGTTCCAGATGTAGGCCTCACATGTCTTCTGGTGGTTGCTGAGACCGAGGACATAGGCCTCGCAGTCGCGGCACGTCTGCCAGGTGCGCGGCTCCCAGTAGGCCTCATTGTCATCGCACCAGACGCTGCACTTACCCCAGTTGCCACAGCTGCCGCACTGCTCACTCTGTGCGTAAGTTGCACAGAAGAAGCCACAGACGGCGCAGCACCCTGAGATGAGGCGGGGGCGGAGGCAGAGGCAGGGGTTCTCAGCATCCTCCTTCTGCTGTGCCACTGAGCGGCCCCACACGTCCACAGGGTTGAAGGCAGCGTCAAGAGCGTCCAGCTTCCTCTCAGCCATCCTCTGCCAGTCAGCCTTCTGGTTGGGCGTCATAGGGAGGCACAGCTTCGCGTGGATCGCAGCGATCTCAGCGATGAGTTGCTGTGCCATGTTGACTGTTGTAAGAGAGGCGATACTCTCTGTATGGCCCCATTTGACTTCAATTTTACCATGCCTATTTGGTGTGACAAAAAAACAAAAGAAAATTGATGTTTTCTTTTGTTTTGTGGGTTTTGGTGTTTTTGTCTTTTGTTTTGCTGTTATCTACTCCACCAGGTCATCAGGCTGCGGGAACTTGGTGTCAATCGTCTTGGTGGTCTCGTTGTAGCGACCCACCCACTCGTACTCCTCGGTCATCACATCACCGCGGCAGTTGCGGATGTAGGGCTTGCCCTTGATGATCGTCGGCGAGAAGGCCGTGACATCCTCGTCCTCCTCAGCCGCAGCGGGAGGCGCAGCCGCGACAGGCTTGGGCGCTGCCGCGGTGGCAGGCTTGGGGCCAGTCGGCTTGGGCGGGACCACAGCCTCGCCGCCCGCAGCAGCCTTGGCGGCCTTGGTCGCAGCGCGCTTGAGCGCGGCAGCAGCCTTGGTCTCCTCGCTCTGCGGCTTGCGCGCCTTCTTCTCAGCGGAAGGGGCAGCAGGAGCAGCAGGCACAGGCGAGACCTCAGCGGACGGAGGCTTGCTAGCCTTCGCCACAGCGGCCTTGCTCTGCTCGGGCGGCGTCCAGCTCTTGAAGCCGCTGACGATGTCCTCGTCAGCGACCGCGCTGTAGTCCGGCTCCTGCTTCCCCTTCTCGTTCGCGTCGAGAAGCGGCAGCTTAGCCTTGAGCACGGAGCAGTACTGCTGTCCGACAAAGCCCTTGAGCTCGCAGCCAGCTGCCAGCAGAACGCTGCGAACGTGCTGCGTGAAGGAAACCCAGGCGTTGGGGTCCTTCTTGGGCGCCAGCGGGTCCTTAACCTTCTTCTCCTTCTTGGCCTTCTTGGCGCCAGCAGCGACAGCCGCAGGCAGCTGGAGGCTGCTGTTGCTGAGCGCCAGCTGCACGGCAGACTGCACAAGGTTCTCGAGGTCGGCGCGCGTCATGGAAACGAGCATCTGAGAGGCGGACATTCTAGAGGCTATAGCTGATGGCTGTAGTGTTCTTTAGAAGGGATAATTACCCTCTTGGCCGGCAGCCCATTCAATTTTTTTTGTAAATTGAATGGGCCATTCAAATTAGCTATATACCCCCCTATATCATTCAATTTCTACCCTCTCATTCAATTTAGAGTAAAAATTGAACCGTTCAATTTGCTAGAGCACTCTTAAGGTTTCATAGCAAATACACTATAAAACCACCTCAAAATGCCTTCCGCACACACCGCTTCCCGCTGGTTCGTGAACGAGAGCAAGATGAACCAGACCTGGTGGGTCTACGAGGCTGACGAGAGCCCGTGCCCTGGCAACTGCTGTGCTGCGCAGTCCATGGACAACGACGGCGTCTGGCGCTGCGGCTGTGGCACCTGGGACGTTGTCCAGGAGGCGCCTAAGCCCACGCTGTTTGAGCTGCGTTTCCCTGACCTGGCGGCCTACAACGGCCAGCGGCTGTGGGGCGACGTCTGGTATGACCAGGAGGAGGCCCCGCGCCTTGCCAGCCTCTCAGCTGCAGACCACGCTGCTGCCAAGGCTGCGCTGGACGCGCGCCTGCTGGCTGGCCAGGTTGAGAGCCACCTGGCCAAGGTTGCGTCGCTGTACTGCGACCGCAGCGGCAAGCTGAAGCAGGAGAAGGTCGTGCTGCGCCGCTGCAAGTGGGACAACCACGCTGCAGAGAACGGCTTCCCTGCCGGCTGTGCTGCCCACCACAAGGGCAAGTGCCCCTGGGTCCACAAGGACCAGCCGCAGCTGTTGGCCCAGCTGCAGGCTGGCAGCGCACCTCTGCCGCAGAACGGCGTGCGCGACTTCAGCGCCCTCGTCAGCAAGCCGCAGCAGAAGCAGCAGGGTCGCTGGTAGATAACCCCAAAACAAAAGACAACACACATAAAACCCCAAAACCCACAAAAATTTCTTTTTTTATGCCGTTATAAATTTGAAAGCGGCGGCCACCTGTGGGATAGTATCCCATCTCATAACCACAGCAACAATGGCCTACGCCTACTCTCTGCTGTCCCCTGCGGTCGTGAGCGAGATGAACTCCGCCTGGCACGATCGCCGCGCAGCTGTCTTCCAGCGCGCTGTCATTGACAGGTTCGTCTGGGACATGGTAGACCGCGCCATTGAGAAGGACCTCAGGGGTCAGCTCATGAACACCATTAAGAGCGCAAAGCGGCAGAGTGAGCTGTGGGTCACAGCGGGCCTCTGCTTTGAGCCCAACTTCCGCTTCGTCGATGCTGACTTCCCTGGCATGTGGATCAGCATCAAGCAGCTCATCTACCGCACAGATGCGCTGTCACAGCTGGCTACCAAGCTGGGCCCCTGCATCAAGGTCCGCCCGATGTATGAGGATGACGTGATCTTCCTCAGGGTTGAGTTCTGGCCGACCGCCTGAGCATAACTCTCTCAAAACCCACAAAAAAATCCTTTTTATTAGCGCTATAAAATTGAACTCCGCCCCCTCCGCCTGTCACAGTATCCCCCAGACAGCAATCAACCTTCTTACACAGAATGGCCAGCTCTTGCGCCTGCTTCAAGCTGGGGCGTTTCCACACCGCCCAGCCACATGAGATGGCCGCTGCCAAGGCCATGCTGACCTGTAAGTGCTCTCGCGATGAACAGCTGCTGCGCTCAGCCATCCCGTTCGTCCTTGCCCAGTTCAGCGAGGCGATGGCTGAGGACTTCTTCTCAGGGACCGCCTATTCCGTCTGTGTGGCTGAGCGCAAGCCGCTGACAGTGGAGATCACCTCGTTCCCCTGGGGCGATGAGATCATGCGTGTGGACAATGGTGTAACTACGCGCGTCCTCTTGCGTGACGTGGTGAACCTGCTGGAGTTCCGAGAGCAGCTGGGTGCCTCCTTCAGCGTGAAGGACAGGGTCAACTGCACAGTCCACATACTGGAGCACGACTATAAGGTCAACGGCTATGGTGGCGATGTCATGGTAGAGCATGACCAGGCTATCCTTATCTGCACCTTCTCGCCTGTCTAGATAACCCCACAAATCCACAAAAATCCTTTTTTATTGGCGTCATAAAATTGAACATTGCCTCTGCGCCTTTCATAGTATACCACCGACAGCAATCCGCCATCTCTCTACGATGTCGCTCCCCGTCAGTGATAACGCCGCGCTCTACGCCGAGATCCGCGCCAAGGCCCCGCTCTGCTATAAGCAGCGCAAGGCGCTCCTGTCGCACTGGAACCCGCGTGTAGCTAAGGCCATCTGCCTTTCTATCTACCCTGACTTCCGTGGCAGCTACGAGCAGCACCTCTGGCTCCTGACACAGAAGGCTGCGGAAGGGGTTGATCCGTCTCTCCTCTACAGCCCAGGGGAGTATACATCGTATGCTCGCGAGGCTAAGGAGAAGGGCGTCCTCTTCCTGTGGCCTTACCACTATGAGAACACAAGGCTGTGCGGTCCGACGCACTACCTCTACTACATTCTCGGGTGGAATAGGGAACAGGTCAACGCCATCCTACATCCGACGCCCCGCGTCCGCTCTATGCGTCTCGACGCGAAGTATCTCGCAGAGGCCCTGCGCCTCATGGAGGAATACCATTCAATCGCAGACGCTGCGAAGCCTGGACCCAAGGGACGTATGGAGCGCCGCGTTGCTCTGAACCGCGCTGTGAAGGTACAGACCATGCTCGGCCCCTCCATCGCGCAGTTCCAGCGGATCGCCTATGGCTGGATGCATGTACCTCTCCCTACACGTGACCAGATTCTGGCTCGCGGCTGCTAAACAAAGATAAAAATCACAAAAACCACAAATTTTTTTACGCAAAAAATTGAAAGTTTCTCGCCTATTAGTCTTGGTATTCCATACAGCAAACAGACATCTCACTCACACAGTAACATGTCTCTCCCCTACCTCTACGTGGAACAACAGCCCAAGAAGATGGTGACCTTCCAGACTTCTGACGCATTTGCCCAGCTCCGCGATACAGTGGTCGCGGAGCTGGAGTATCTCAGCGCGAGGGGCCAGACGCTGGACTGGTGGTCTCTAGATGAGGACGGAGAGCCCAAGTTCTTGACGACGCCGCCGTTCGCAGAGCTTTACCGCCGCCTTCACGGTGTGGTTCTTGACTGGCGCGAGGCAGATAGGGCTGACTATAAGAGCTTCTGTGCTCCCTGGAATGAGTTCCTCGGACAGGAGTTCGACCCTGAGGACTACATCACCCATCTGCTTGATGGCTTCCCCACTGCTGGCGAGGAGGCAGACAAGGTGGTGAAGAACGTCTTCCTTCGCCTCTGGCACAACGACCTCTACAAGTTCCGCCAGGAGATGTATCAGGCTCACACCAGATTCGGCGAGAAGGCTATTGAGCTGGAGAACGAAGTTGCTGAAGTGAGTGCAGGGCGGAGTAAAGAGGTGAGGTATCTCAGGGAGGACGCATACCTCTCCAGGAAGGAAGCAGACCTGTTGTGGAAGAAGGCGAACATTGCTACGAAGAGGCTCCGTGAGCTCGGCAAGATCTGCAAGCCTCTCGTGTCGCCTCCCGCCGCAGCATACTTCATCTCCATTGTGGAGGAACGCAAGGCGGCTTGCAAACTCAAGGCAAAGACTGAGGCTGATCTCGCAGATGCTCTCTCGCGCGTGGGCTTTCTCAAGTGCGGCCCATACGAGGCAGTCCGCAGACTTTATTCTTGGGACGAAATGCCCCATAATCCTGCGAGCAAGAAGGTTGTAGTGGCCCGCATCCTCAGCAACAATGCCGCCTTCTCGGACGATGTTCCAGAGGAGCTGCGGTAAACAAAAATAAAAAACCAAAAAAGAAAATGCGCATTTTTTATGTAAAATTGATATCTTTTCATTCAAAGAGAGATAATAACGCTACCATGGGAATGTTTATCAGCCGTCTCATCGTTAATTTTACAGACCCTCCTGTTGGTTGCAAGCTCTGTGGCTGTTCGGTTTGGGGTGAGCACTTTGCATTCTGTGTGAAGGCCGTGTGTCCCCTGCCCGATATTACACCTACCGTGTATACGCAAGGACAAGTTTTCAAGACATCCAGCGCCGAGAATGGGGTGAAAGGAGGCACTGTTATTAGGCGTCACAACTTATTCTGGCCAACTAGCCGCGCCAAGAATATTGTCAAGGAGATTCTTGGCCCAGGTCATGGTCGTATGACGTATGACTGGAATATCAAGTTCATTGCTGACAAGGTTGGGCTTCTACCTCAGGAGGTGCTTACAACGAACCCCATCCTTATCGGCCGCAAGCTTGGTCTGACAGATGAGACTCTTAAGAGGCTCATTGACAAGTATGACTACCCCAAGCTCTTGCAATGCTGAAACCCTCATAAAATTGAACTTAGTTATTTTTTATGATGGTGTATTCAATTGACAAAATGGCGACCAACGTCACTGTCTCGGCCGAGTCCCTGCAGAGAATTTACGAGCGCATCAGCCAGATTGAGAAGGATGCGCGAGTTGTCGCCGATGAATACTGTCGGCTCCTGCGCCTCCGCGCGGCTGGCGAGATCTCACCGTTCTCGAGTCTGACCCCCCTCTCACAGGCCGCCTTCCGTATTGCAGATACGTCCACGCAAGCCCTTGTTGCCATGGAGATTGCGATGCCCTTTCTGCTTGAGCGCAATGCACAGAAGCATGTGGCTGAAGAGTGCGCATGTTGTAGGGACCTTGTATCTCTGACGGCAGCACCTGTCCATCCCAAGCCTTCTTCTGTTCCTGTGATTCCTCCTGAAGAGGAAGACCTTTACGCTTGATAATAAACAAAAAATTGAACCCACACCGCCCACAAAGAGACGTATCCTTTTTAGCAAACAAGACTCTACACAAATGGAGTGCTCTATCTGCCTCTCTGATATTACCGCTGCGACAGGCATCTACACAACCTCGTGTGGCCACAGCTTCCACTTCCGCTGCGCTGTCACCTGGTTCGTGAACGCAGAGGTGGAGAACTGTCCCATGTGTCGTCATGAGATGGGAGAGAACGAGAAGCTTCCTGAGGAGCCTGAGGAGGAAGAGGAGGAAGAAGACGAAGAAGATGACGAGGAAGAAGAGGAAGAGGGTAGTATTCCTGAGTTCGACGAGGAGTCTCACGCCCTCTGGGTCTTCCGCAAGACGTTCCAGATGCTGGATGACAATGACAGCATCATTCCAAATGGGCGCGCTGAGCCTGTGGAAGATCTATATGAGTTGCGTTGGCGCGCAATGCGCACCGACGCAAGGCCCATTGATGACGGATATGAGACGGCCTGAAACAGAAAAACATCAACCCTTATTTATTTTCACTTTTCACTCTTCTGCACACAGTCCCTATAAGAGGCCCGCTTATCTCCACAGAAGGCCTCGTTATCTTGTGTAAGAATACAACTCTCATATTCTTTTAGCTGTAGTAAACACGGTTCGTGACAAACACGGCTGGGAGGCAAGGTTTGAGGAGCGGGCATCACCCTGTCAATCATATTTCTCGCAATGCTGGAGCCTGCGCCAAACGCAAATCCCTCTTTGAGAGTCTGCATAAGAGATGGAGGCTGGGTAAACGGTGGCACTACCTTCGGTAGAAGTGCGGGAACTGGTGCTGCTGCACTTCTCTTAGTCGGGGAGGTAGAGCGCGGCATTTTGTAGTATGCTAACAAATTTGAAAACTATTCTTTCATTTTTGTTGCCAAGGCAGAATGCGGACAACACTTCTTAGCTTCCTCTTTGCTATTTCAGTTGGAACCGTCTCATGGGGTTCCACCCAGCTCTACGCAACTTACTGTGTGCCTGCTGGATTCCAAGGATGGATAACCAGCTTTATCACGAGCAATAGCTCGCCGTGCCAAGGCCTGCTGACTCTAATAACAAACTCTAACACTCTCTATGGAACTATGGCAGCAGGCTTCTTCATAGGAATCTTCAGTGCGATTCGGGATGGAATTGAAGGCTTTGCCGAATGCGAGTGCGAAGACAAGAAAAATTGAGGCGCGCCTTTCCTTATCTCTTTTTATACGCAAAACCTGAGAATGTCATCTTCCAAGGTTCCCATGGATGGCGCAAAGGGCTCCGACGTCTTTGACGGCACTGGCAGCGCACTCGTTGACCTCTCGGTGCTTCTTGTGCGCAAGGGGTGGAGCGCCAAGCTGGAGGAACTGTTTCTCAAGGCGTTGGAGACCTCAGAGGATGACGCATTTGTTCTGGCCTTTCAGACTCGCGACGTTCGCGGCGGCAAGGGTGAGCGCCAACTCTTCACAGAGATGGCGCGAATGCTTCTCGCGCATCGCCGCAATCTGATGCTTGGTCTCCTGGATCTCGTTCCAGACTATGGTTGCTGGCGTGACCTCTACGAGTTTCCGTCTGCTAGGCTGGACGTTCTGGACCTCATGACCGAGCAGCTGCTTGATGATTCTCTCAAGAGTAGTCTGGGAAAGCCGATTAGCCTCTGTGCAAAGTGGGCGCCTCGTGAGGGAAAGGATACGCCGATGGCAAAGGAGCTTGCACAGTGTCTCTTCCCCAGCGAGAAGAAGCTGAGCCAGCGTCTCAAGCGCTACCGCCAGCTGGTGGCAGGTCTCAACCGTTCTCTGGACACCACGGAGATCAAGATGTGCGCCCGCACCTTCGCCGAGATTGAGCCCTCTCATGTTCCTGGCGTCTGCCTGGCGAAGCATATGAAGGCTTTCCTGAACCAGCCTCTTCACGGCCGCGGTCTTCGCCACCCTGACGACAAGGACCGCATGGACTGCCGCGAGCACTTCAAAGAGCACATGGAGAAGGCGGTCAAGGGTGAGGCAAAGGTGAATGGCGCTGTCACCCGCTACCCACACCAGGTCATCAAGGACGTGTTCCGCAATCCTGAGGGGGCCGAGAAGGATGCTCTCATTGCTGTCTGGAACGGCATGGTCGCTAATGCCAAGGCTCTCGGCGGCCTCGGCCGCACTATCGCAATGTGCGACTTCAGTGGCTCCATGCAGTCGGCAGGAGCTGCCAAGGATACCCCTTACTGGGTCAGCAAGGCGATGGGTCTTCTCATCTCAGAGGTGACCAGCGACGAGTTCAAGGACACGTTCCTGACGTTCGACAGCAACCCTAGCTGGCACAAGCTTCCTTCTGGGAACATCTTTGACCGCGCCGCTAGCATCGGCAATATTGGCCAGGGTCTCAGCACTGACTTCCAGAAGGCAATGGATCTCGTCCTCGCCACTCTGAAGGAGAAGCGTGTCCGCCCTGGAAAGGAGCCGAAGGACCTCATTGTCATCACAGACATGGCATGGGATCGCGCATGTGGCTCTAGCGAGAGGAGCCTATACACGGATAACAGTTACCGCCACGTGGTCAAGACGAACCCTTGGCAGACTCACATTGAGATGATTCGTGAGGCCTTCCGCCGCGCTGGAGAGGATATGTGGGGTGAGCCGTGGACCCCTCCCCGCATCGTCATCTGGAACGTCGCAGCGACGTGCTCCGACTTCCACGCCACTGCCGATACTGATGGGGTCATCATGTTGAGCGGCTGGTCGCCATCTCTCTTCAAGGTGCTGACGGAGGAGGGCGCCAGGGTTCAGACGCCGATGGAGGCTCTGCGTGTTCAGCTGGATGATGAGCGGTATGATCCTATCCGCAAGCGCCTGGCGAATCTGCGCACTGTCATCCATAATCCCTAGAAATCTGCTCCTAAAATTGAAGCGCACCGCCCGCCAACAAAAATCACGAGAGGGTTAAGATAATACCCTCTTGTCACACAAAGGCTCCCTACAGCAAACCTATTGATATACAAATCAATGGGAGCCTGTTAATTCTAGACTCGGTCTAGACCCAGATTCTAAGCTTCCTGAGATATATATAAGAACCTTAATGGCCTGGGGTTCTTATATATAAAGGGAGCACACAGCAAACCCCACTATAACTTTCAACTAAAGGCTCCGCACAGCAAACCCTTATCACTAACGATTTAGGGGAGCCTGGGTTAATTTCTACGAGTAGACTCATAGAAATTAATCATTTTTTATGATACTATCTAATACTTCTTCTTCTCAGCATCAGAAAGGGCCCCCCAGCGCTTGCCCAGCTCCTTGCCGACAGCGCCGAACGCAATACCAGGGTTCTCCTTCATTACAGAGGCACGCTCCTTCATGGAGAACTTCATGAAGCCAGACAGCGCACGCTTCTTACCGGACTTACGCGTTTTGCCCTTCTTGCCACTTGTCTCCTCGAGCTCCGCATCCGCACCCTTCTTGGACTTCTTGGCCTTCTTGGTCTTTGTCTTCATAGACGCACCCTTCTTGGCATACTTGGCCTTCTCCTCAGCGGAGAGGGCGCCCCACGCCTTACCGACCAGCTTGGCCACGCCGCCGATATCAGACTTCATAGAGGGATTCTCGGCGACAATGCGCTTGCGCTCCTCCATCGAAAAGGCCATGTAAGGATTCATTTCTATATAGAGTGAAGAATGTTTATTGACACTTTCCTATTTAATGGAGATTGGATCACCAAACTCCGTCTTGAATATCTCTATGATTTTGTAGATTTTTTTTATATTGTTGAGAGTCGGTATACCTTCAGTGGAACAAGAAAGGAAACATTGTTTGTAGAGACATGTGCTCACTGGTTTGAGCCTTATAAGAATAAGGTTCGTATTATTGTGAATGAAAAGAGTCCTTTGCCGAATCCCTGGGATGAAGAAAAAGCACAGCGCGATTTGGTGACTCATGTTGTCTTGGCCGACGCAGGTGACAAGGAATTTACACTGGCCGTCTGCGACTGTGATGAACTCTATGATATCACCAAGCTGCCCTCCAAGAAAGATATGCTCGCAAATAAGACGGAGGTTATATATCCTCAGATGGATATCTACTATTATCGTTTCACTCATCGTCTTGAGTTAGAGCATCCTTGGACAATGCCATTTATAATTCATTCAGACCTCCTCCAGTCAGAGCCCAGTCTTAATATGATTCGTGTGAATAAACAGATTCACGGTGTGCCTCTAAAGGCTAACGCAATGAAATCGGGTTGGCATTTTTCTTTCTTTCTCAGCATTAAAGATATCCAGCGCAAAATTCGCAGCTTTGCGCATACAGAATTTAATGTTCCGCATATTACTGACACAGTAGAGATTGAGCGTCGTATTAGAGATGGGCTTGATGTATTCTCCAGGGTAAATTTGAATATTGCAATTGAGCCAATGGCCGATCAGTTCCCATCCCTCTTTAAGAAATATAACGAAGAACTTCTAGAGATACAAAAATGACAACCCTTCAGCAAGATCTTCGCGCTCTAGTCGCCGCCCATGGATTTGAGATGATTCACGTGACGCTACATGAGATGATGCGTCAGGACTATGAGTTCCTTTCCAAGATTTTCAAGACGGCTGCTCCTGTTACCGCCGTAGCACCTATTCCTGCCCCTACACCTGCTCCTGCACCTGCACCTGCACCTACAACCGTCCACACCTCTCTGGAGGTTGTGCAGGCTATGAATCCGCCAGCAAAGAAGATGGTAAAGATTACTGTGCGAAAGGCAGCTGAGGAGCCCATTTCTTCGCCGCCGCCCGCCCCTATGCCCCCAACCCCAGCACCGATTTCCCAGCCAGAAGTGAATACCCTCGAGGCACCTGCCGAGAAGAGCAAGTTCCGCAGTCCAGCTGAGGTGAAGCGTTTTCAGAAGGAGGCTGAATCTAAGAAGCGTGCCGAGCTGGATGCGAAGGGAATCACTGTAGCCTCTCTTATGACAAGGGACAATCTCAAGAAGTGGATTGAAGATGAGGGTCACACATTCGCATGGGTTGCTCGTGAAATGATTGGCTGCGCTGATACACTGGTCTCAACGATGGCAAAAAATTATGGTATCCAGAGCAATATCAGCAAGAAGAGGGGTATTCTTATGGGGCGAGCTTAGCCTCCTTCTTCTTCCTTCCTGAGGGTGACACAGCTGGGGCTGCAACCTCTTCTTGAGCGGGCTTATTCAGAATATAATCCATGATACTTTGAATCTTATTTACATTAAGTTTCAAAGACTCATGCAGTTCCTTCGCCTTATTGCGCATGTTCTCTGTCTCCTTTTTTAGTTCTGCGATACGCGATGTGCCCTCCATCATTCTCTCCAGCATCTCATTCTTTTCGCGCTCGTCACGAGAAGCAACATACTGGTGCAGAAACTTCAGAGTGGATGCGATATAGGCTATCTTGGCCTCCCCAGTCATTCCTGCCAGGTTGAGGTAACACACAACCTTCTTGCCAGGCGTTGTCTCAATCTCACAATTGTCCTTTGTGGTAATCTTGGAATCAAGAGAGACTAGAATGCCCCCTGAAACAGTGGCATCGTCATCCACATTGCTCATGAGCTTATCACGCTCCTTCTTGGGGATGGCGTTTACATACTTCTTACTATCCAAGATGAATGCCTTCTTGTCCTTGGATGTCATGCGGAAATCTGCACGATCCTTCTCCTTGCTAACACGTTCACAGTCCCACTCTGGAATCTTGCAGAGCATGCTCTCTGTCTCCTCTTCTCCCTCCTGGCCAATCTCGTAGCTGGAGCGAATCTTTGTGAAGGCCGCCAGCTGTTCTTCCAGCTTGGTAATCATCTTCTGGTTCTCAGTGTAGGCGAGCTTCCAGTCCTGCTTTGCAGTTAGCTGGGCGATTTGGACTTCGTAGTCCTTGACTTGCTGGAGAAAGCTGGAGCGCTCTGTTAGTGCAGCTTCGCGAGCAACTGACTCTCGCTCCCTCTCACTTTCCTTCTTCAGCTTCCGCTCGAACTCCTCCAGCTCCTTCTGCTTATCGGTATCAGCGCGCTGGAGTTTCTTTTCTAGCGTCTTAAATTGCCCCTGTAGATCATCAAATGCATACTCCTTCTCTCGTAGGAGACGGGTGACCTCCTTCTCACCCTCTCGCTTTCCTTCCTTGCGCCCTTCCTCTTTGAACTTCTCAGTGAGCTTTGTGTAGTCGAGGTCCTTGACCTTTCCAACCTCTTTCTTAAGAATGGCCCAGCACTGGACACCCAGCTGGGCCATCTGGGTCTGTTCCTCTCTTGACGCATCCTGAAACTCTTCGGGTAGATGTTCCATACTTCTGATATATGAAATGACAATCTCAATTTTACGAAAGAGGATAAATAAATTTTTAAAGGCGAGTGCGGCGCGACTGAATGAGATGCGGTTAGAAAGAGGGGAGTGTGGTCGTCACGGGCGGTCTGGTGGTAGACGTGTGACTATGAAGA
>Ga0214919_10003946_pt1 | contig 21987 bp, 19 predicted proteins | sample LL1503_MetaG_FD_177994 | JGI IMG/M metagenome (GOLD analysis project Ga0214919, IMG submission 177994) | Freshwater microbial communities from Lake Lanier, Atlanta, Georgia, United States - LL-1503 | ecosystem: Environmental > Aquatic > Freshwater > Lake | place: USA: Georgia | collected... | reverse complement strand
TGCGGTACTGCAGGGGCAGCTGCGAGTTGGAGTTCGTCGCGACGTTCAGCACCGAGAAGTCGTTGCTTGCGAACGACCACCCAAGGCACACGAAGGCGAGGGCGACGAACAGGAACTGGCCCTGTGCCGCGGGACGCGCGACGCCCATCCAGGCCGGCATGCCGCGCGCGGCGCCGATGATGGGCAGGATACCCTGGGCGAGCGCCAGGATGAGCGCGAGGATCAGTGCGAACTGGCCGATTTCCGGAATCATGGGGTCTTCATGCTTTTCTGCGCTTTCTGCGCCTGTTCGATGGCATGGCCCGCTTCCGGGGGCATGTAGTTTTCGTCGTGCTTGGCGAGCACGTCCGTCGCGCGGAACACCCCGTCGGGCCCGAGCCGCCCCTGCGCTACGACGCCCTTGCCCTCCTTGAAAAGGTCGGGAAGGATGCCGGTGTAGACGACGGGAATGACCTTTGCGGTGTCGGTCACGTTGAAGTGCACTGTAAGGCCGTCCTGCTGTCGCTTTATGCTGCCGGTTTCCACCATGCCGCCGATCCGGAACGCCTTTTCGAGCGGGGCTTCCTTTGCCGCCACCTGGCTGGGGCTGAAAAAGAACACGAGGTTGCTCTGGAACGCGTTCAGCACCAGCGCGGCAGCAATGGCGAGGACCGCCAGTCCGGCGCCGATCAGGGCCATTCGCTTGTGTCGGGGTTTCATTGTGCGGGGTTGGACATCAGGAATACTCTGCGGTTCGCATCGCCATTTTACGCCATGCGGCGAAGGGCGGGGCGGCGGCAAAGATCGGCTTGCCGGTGCCGGAACGTTCTGTATGATCGCAGCTGGTCCGGGCGTTGCGGCAATCGGCCCGATCCGGCTTGCGCCGGAAAAGAAGCGGCCGCGAACATCACATGATTTCCGGGGGGAAAGCCTGGAGATCGTGCAATGACACCAGTTTCAGGGAGAACGGCATGCTCAAAGGAAAGAATGCGGTAATTACCGGTTCCACAAGCGGCATCGGTCTCGGGATCGCAGAAGGGTTTGCGAAAGAAGGAATCAACCTCGTCCTCAACGGGTTTGGCGATGCAGCCGAGATCGAGAAGCTGCGCTCCGGCCTCGCGTCCCGGTTCGGCGTCAAGGTCCTGTACGACGGCGCGGACATGAGCAAACCCGACCAGATCGAGGCAATGATGCGAAAAGCCATCGCCGATCTTGGGGGCGTGGACATCCTGGTCAACAACGCCGGCATCCAGCACGTCGCCCCGGTCGAGGACTTCCCTCTCGCAAAGTGGGACGCGATCATCGCGATCAACATGTCTTCCGCGTTCCATACGACGCGCGTCGCGGTGCCCTACATGAAATCGAAGGGCTGGGGCCGCATCATCAACATCGCCTCGGCCCATGCGTTGGTCGCATCCCCGTTCAAATCGGCCTACGTGGCGGCGAAGCACGGGATCATGGGGTTCACCAAGACCATCGCGCTTGAAGTCGCCGAAAACGGCATAACCGTCAACGCGATCTGCCCGGGCTACGTACTGACCCCCCTGGTGGAAAAGCAGATCCCGGACACGGCCAAGGCAAGGGGGATCACCGAGGAGCAGGTCAAGCGCGACGTGCTGCTCGCCGCCCAGCCCACCAAGCAGTTCGTCACGGTCGAGCAGATTGCCGGCACCTCGGTATTCCTGTGCTCCGATGCTGCGGCGTCGATCACGGGAACGAATATTTCCGTCGAGGGCGGCTGGACGGCGCACTGATATCGCCCCCGGCCCGCGCGACCGCGCGCGCCCAGACAGGACAAAGGGACTACCTATGAGCTCAAAATCAAAGCCTACCCCGGCCGCCCAAGCGGCCGGGTCGAGGAAAATCATCAACCTCGCGCTGCAGGGAGGCGGGGCGCACGGCGCGTTCGGCTGGGGGATCATCGACAAGTTCCTCGAAGACGGGCGCATCGAGATCGAAGGCCTGTCGGGCACCAGCGCCGGATCCATGAACGCGGTGGTCTATGCCTATGGGAAGCTGAAAGGAGATGACGGCGCGCGACAGGCGCTGCACGATTTCTGGAAGGCAATCTCGGACGCGGGCCAGAAATTCGCGATGCCGAAAATGCCTTGGGACATCGGGGAGCTCAAGGACAACCCGCTCCAGGACCTCATGAAGTCGATGATGAGCGTCGTCTCCCCCTACCAGACCAACCCGCTGAACTACAACCCGCTGCGCGAAGTGCTGGAGCAGCAGGTGGATTTCGCCGAACTGGAGCGCAGCAGCGCCACCAAGCTCTTTCTCTGCGCGACCAACGTGCGCACCGGCAAGGTCAAGATCTTCCACACGCACGAGGTAACCGCCGACGTGGTCCTGGCCTCAGCCTGCCTGCCCAACGTGTTCCAGGCGGTGGAGATCGACGGCGAGCATTACTGGGACGGCGGGTACATGGGGAACCCGGTGTTGTACCCGCTCTTCTATCACACCGATTCGCGCGACGTCGTGATCCTCCACATCAACCCGATCGAGCGTCCCGGCCCGCCCAAGACCGCGGCCGACATCGCCAACCGCCTCAACGAAATCACGTTCAACTCTTCGTTGATCAAGGAACTGCGCTCGGTGTACTTCGTGCAGAAGCTCCTGGACGACGGATGGATCAAGGACGAATTCCGCAACCGGCTGAAATACGTCCTGATCCACTCGGTGCGCGCCGACATCGCCATGTCCGACCTGTCGGCCTCGAGCAAGATGTCCAGCGACTGGAAATTCCTCACCATGCTCCGCGACCGCGGCCGCGCCCTGGCGACCGAGTGGCTCGCGCAAAATTACGAGCATCTCGGCGTGCGCTCCAGCGTGGACCTGAAGAAGGAATTCCTATAGGCGGCGCCCCCGCCGGGCGCACAGCGCCCGGCGTCCCGGCCTACTATTTCGCCAGGTAATCGTGCATGACCTTGCCATAGGGCAGGGTCATGTCGGTCACCATGTGCAGGCCACCGACCACCTTGTGCACCGGCAGGTCGGCAAGCGGGCAATTCACCGCGGGCACCAGTTCCAGCCGCGCGCGGCCGGTCCAGGCGCCCTTGACGGAGAAGTCCTCGAACTTCACCGCAACGAGCTGGGCGATCGCCGGCGTGCCGTCGATGTCCGGGATCAGCTTGAGGGTCACCTGCGTGCGCGCAAGCAGTTCGCGCTCGCGCGAGTAGTCGGTGCGAAAGGCGTCGTGCTTGTAGACCATGGTCCCGACTGCGACACGCTCCGTCGCGTACTCGAGGGTGCCGGTCAGGGTGTCGCCGGTCACCGCCAGCGCGGCCGAGCCGAATTTCATCGGGTAGCCCCAGATCTCGCGGCCGCCCGCAAGCGGCGGCGTGTTGTCGACATACATCTGGCTGATGAAATTGCAGCGCTCGCCCCTGAATGTGCAGGGGATGACCTGGGCGGCCGCGGAGTAGGCGCCGAAGCCCTCTCCGTCAGGCAGGTCCAGCCACTGCACGGAAACGGTGTCCCCTTCCGGTTCGAGCGGCTCGGGGAGCGCTTCGCGGATCGCATCGGCGTCAGTCACGTAACTGATGACCATGTACTGGCGCTTGAAGAACCGGTAGGGGCCCCTGGGGAACGTGGGGCTCTGCAACGGCATGGACGGCAGGTTCAGGACTTCGCTTTTCTTCATTCTCGTATCTCCCGCCCGCTTACGGGGCCTGATCCTTCACGTAGTCGAACAGGACCCGGCCGTGCGGCAGGGTCAGGTCGCTGATGAAATGCTTTCCGCCGACGATCTTCTTGATCGGCAGGTCAGCCGCAGGCGCATTCACGTGCGGGATCAGATGGAGCCGCGCCGGGGACAGCCAGACCCCCTTGACCGTGATGTCGGTCAGGTTGTAGCCGACCAGCTGGCAGATTTTCGGGCTGCCGTCGACGTCGGGAATGATCTTCAGGTTGCAGGAGGTGCGGGTCATGCCCTTCGCCTGTGCCTCGACGCCGCCAGGCGCGACCTGGTGCTTATAAGCCATGGTGCCCATCGCGACCAGCTGACCCGCGTAGTGGAGGGTCCCGGTCAGGGTATCCGAGCAGACTTCAAGCTTGGGATGGGCGTACTTCTTCGGGAATCCCCAGATCTCACGCCCAGCGGAAATCGGCGGCTCGTCGTCCAGGTACATCTGGGCCGTGAAGTTGATCGGCTCCCCGTTGAAAAAGCACGGAATCACCACACCGCTCTCGGTGTAATCCCCGAAGCCGGAGCTGTCCGGCATCCGAATCCACTCGTAGAGGACGTGACTTTCCGGATTCGGTTCGAGCGGCTCGGGCACGACCTGCCGGAGGAGTTCCGGGTCCGTTTCGTAGGTCACAATCATGAATTCCCGGTTGATGAACCGGTAGGGCCCCATCGGGTAGCTCGGACTTGCGGCCGGCATCGATGGGAGCCTAAGGATCTGCTCAGCTTTCATGCACTCTCCTTGACTTGAATATGTTTTTTCTCCCCCTCGGGGGGGAGCGCCCTGTGGCCAGCCGCCCGGACTGTCCAACGGCACGACTCTCGGATAAGAAACCGTCCGGCAGCGACATCAAGACCATTGACGATTTGCGGATATGTGTGAACAATCTCACACTTGCAGCTGCAATTGCAAATCGCAATCATCCCGATCGGAGAATACCGTGCCCACGCGTTCAATTCTGCTTACTTTGGCCTTGATAGCACTCTCCGCGGGAGCAGGCACGGCAGCAGCAGCCCCGTTTGCCGAGGGATTTCGCAAGTGCCAGGAGTGCCACGAGGCCGAGGTCGAAGTCTGGAAGAAGACCAAGCATTCCACTTCCTTCAACGAGATCCACAAGAAGGAATCGGCCGCGAAGATCCTCGCCGCGGCCGGCGGGGGCGCGAGCATGCGCCAGAATGCGACCTGCGTGATGTGCCACTACACGGAGACCAAGGCCTCGGAGACAGCCAAGCCCCAAGTGGCTTCCGGACCGTCGTGCGAGAGTTGCCACGGCGCTTCCTCGGAATACCGCGATGTCCACAACTCCTACGGTGACGGCATAACGGACGCGAGCAAGGAATCCCCGGCAAACAAGGCCAAGCGCCTCGCCGCCGCAACCAAAGCCGGCATGATCTGGTCGTTCATGACGTACGACATCGCCGCAAACTGCAGCGAATGCCATGGGCTGGCCAACCCCAAACTCAAGGGCGACGTGCTCGCCAAGATGCTCGACGCCGGCCACCCGAGCGAGCCCGAATTTGAACTCGTGCGGTATTCCCAGGGCACGGTGCGGCACCGCTTCTACCCGCCGAACGTCGATAAGAACGCGGAGATGAATCCCGCCGAGCTGTCCCGCCTTTTCATCGTCGGGCAGGCCGCCAAGCTCATTTCCGCCGTGACCGCAGCCGGCAAGGGCGGCGGGGAGAAATACGCGGCACTCCAGAAGAAGCGCGAGGCCGACTCGCGCGCAGCGCTTCAGGCGGTGGCCGACCTGCCTGAAGTCAAGGCGGTCCTGGACAAGCCGAGCGCGGAAGCCGCGCGCAAGCTCGCAGACGCCCTCAAGGGCAAGGACCTGTCCGCAAAGGTAAAGCTGCCCGCCAAGAATACTTACAAATGACTGCACGCCGGGACGGGCTGCACATCACGCCGCACTTGTCGCGAACTTCCGGGGCATAGGCCAGGATGAGCGATGCCCAGCTCATGGAGCGGCCCAAGCGCTGGGATGCGCCTTTCGACCGGGAGATGTCGGACGCCGTAGTGGACGAGTTGCTCGGCCGCCCGGAGTTCGCATCGATCGATGCGAGCCGCTTCCCGGCCGCGGCCCCGCTTCGTGGCATCGTCCAGAACGATTGCAGGATCAGCATTTACGCCCCCGGCGACATCGTCGTGCGGGAAGGCGATTACGGTAACTCGGCGTTCCTGGTCCTTTCGGGCGAACTGCGCGTTGTGTTGCCCCCGGGATTGCCGCGGCAGGTGCTAGGGCGAGCGCCCGAGAAGAAGCGCAATGCCTTCAGCGTGTTGCGCGACATGCTGACGCATTCCCAGTTCCCCGAGGTGCGGGACACGAGCCTGCATCGAAGCGCTTCGGGACTCGGGCGGGGAACGGAGACCCGGGATTCGCTGCTTCGCGTGGGCGACCCAGCCGGACTTTTCGGGCCGGGCGTCAACCCAGCGGCCGACCCGTCGCGGATCCCGCCACTGGCCGGCGCGTTCAAGACCGGCACGCTGCCGGCCGGTACCCTGTTTGGCGAAATTGCCGCGCTTGGCCGCGTGCAGCGCTCGGCGACCATCTATGCGGAGTCCGAATGCCGTGTACTGGAGATGCGCTGGCAGGCGCTGCGCGACATCAAAAACCGGGACGACACCTGGCGCGACCGGATCGAGAAGGGATATCGCCAGAACCAGCTGAGTACGCATCTCGCCGAGCACCCGCTGCTCTCCGGCATCGACGCCGCCTCGCTGCAGATGATCGCGGACCGCACTTTGTTCGAGACCTACGGGTCGTTCGAGTGGAACGTCGGCTTCAAAAGCAGCAAGGGGGGAGAGCACCCGACCGCGGAATCGGAGCCGGCCGTGGCCAAGGAGGGCGATTACCCCGACGGGCTCCTTCTCGTCATCGGCGGATTCGGGAGGGTGTCCAGCGGCTTGGGTCATGGCGCACGGACGCTGACCTACCTGCGCGAGGGCGACCATTTCGGGCTGGACGAACTCCTCGAGGCTTGGAAGAGCGGCGAGGACTGCGCCTACGAAACGAGCCTCACGGCCCTCGGCTATCTGCACGTCCTGCGCATCCCGTTCTCGGTGCTTGCGGACCTCGTGTTCCCCAAACTGACCCGCCCGAAAAAGCGCCTGATCGATGCAGCCGCGCGCCCGATCGCGGACGACGCCTTCCTGGAGTGGGCGGTGGAGCGGCGCTTCATCAACGGCACCAAGACGATGGTCATCGACCTCGAGAAGTGCACGCGCTGCGACGACTGCGTCCGGGCCTGCGCCGACACCCACGGCGGGAATCCGAAGTTCATCCGCCACGGGCCGAAGCTTGGCAACCTCATGGTGGCCAACGCCTGCATGCACTGCGTCGATCCCGTTTGCATGATCGGCTGCCCGACGGGCGCCATCTCCCGCACGACCGAAGGCGGCATGGTTGTGATCAACGATATCAGCTGCATCGGTTGCGGCACCTGCGCCAACTCGTGCCCCTATGACAACATCCGGCTCGTCCCGATCCGCGAGAAGAACGGCCAGCAGGTGCTCGACCCGGTCTCGCGGGAGGCGATCGTCAAGGCCACCAAATGCGACCTGTGCTCGTCGCTGCCGAGCGGGCCGGCGTGCGAGCGGGCCTGCCCGCACGACGCCCTGAAACGGGTGGACATCCAGTCGCTGATCCGCCGAGCGGCGCAACTCGAGGCCTAGAGGGGTATGCGCGACCTCAAGATCTTCGCGGCAATCCGGTTCAACGCCGTCAAACGGGCGGAACTGCGCCGCACCTGGCGCATGCTCGGCCTGTTCTGGCTGTGCGCCCTGCTGCTTTGGGCCGTAGTAACGGGCCTCGCCTGGTACGCCGAGCGCAGCCTCGGCAACGCCTCGATCGTCACCGGTTACGCCCTGTTCGCAGTGATCCTGTCGCTCGCCTTCCTGAAGGTGAGGAAGCGCCTCCTCGTGCTCCCCCTGGGCACGGTGCGCGAGTGGATGCTTGGCCACATCGTCCTCGGCACGGTCAGCGTGCCCCTCTACTTCCAGCACACGCAGAGCCTGTGGCCTAGCGGGCACTATGAGCAGGTGATCGCTGTAGCGTTCTTTGCGGTCACCCTGTCCGGGGTCGCGGGCTACGCGCTGCAACGCCTGCTGCCGCGCAGGCTGGCCGACATCGAAGGCGAGGTCATTTACGAGCGGATCCCTTCAGAGATCGCGCAGGTGCGCAGCGAGGTCGAGGCCCTGGTGCTGAAGGCGGTGAAGGAGCTCGGCTCGGACACTCTCGGCCGGTATTACGCCGAGTCCTTGGAATGGTTCTTCCGGAAGCCGCGGTTCATTTTCGGGCACATCGTGGGCAGCGGGCGCAGTGCAAGCTGGATCCGCAGACGGATCACGGCACTGCGGCGTTACCTCAGCGAAGGCGAGCGCGCCTATCTCAGCCAGATCGAGGCGCTCGCCCTGCGCAAGAGCCAGCTCGACGCGCACTACGCGCTGCAGAGCGTCCTCAAGTTCTGGCTGTTCTTCCACGTCCCCGCCGCAACGCTGCTGGTGCTGCTGGGGAGCTGGCACCTGCTGGTGGTCAACATCTACGCACGATGAGCGATCTAGACCGATTCGGACACAAGGAAAGCGCCTACGAGCGGCCGGCACAGCCGTTTCTCTGCGGCCGCTCGGGCATGTGGAAGAAGTCGTGCTGGCAGGGGCCCGGGATCAACGGCCAGTGCGGCGGCCAGTCGGAATGCGCACCAACCCGTACGGGTGATCGCTGGGAATGCCGGCGGCCCAAGCGCGCCGGGGGGACCTGCGCCGAAGGCCCGCTGCCGGACGGCACTTGCGGCCGCTGCCAGGCCCCCTGCGCGCCCCGCCGGAACATCCGCAAGCTGCGCGCGCACACGTCGCTCGTGGCAGTGCTTGTGGTATTCGTGCTGCTCATCATCGGGGTGGACCCTCGCGCGGACTCTGTGGTCGGCCCAGGGGCGATCGACGCAGGCAACCTGACCAGCGTGCACGCCGGATTCACGCGCGACCAAGGGTGCGCAGCTTGCCATACGGGGCACGCAAAGGACGCCGGGGCCTGGCTCCTCAGCGCGTTCCGCTCGAACGATCCCAGCACGGGCTGCGTGAGCTGCCACGATTTCACGGGCCCGGTGATGCAGGCCCACAACCAGGAGCATCCAAAGCGCCCGGACATGGCGGAAGTCTCCTGCTCGAGTTGCCATACTGAACACAAGGGGGCGTCGTTCAAGATCGCCCAAGTGCCTGACTACTCCTGTGCCAACTGCCACCAGAAGTCGTTCGACAACTTCGTAACCGGGCACCCTGCGTTCCCGGCCGGCTACCCCTACAACACGAGCCCGGGGCAGATCTATTTCGACCATACCAAGCACCTCAAGGACTATTTCACCGACCCCAAGCGCACCAAGGGCGCCGACCGGGACGCCAAGTTCGCCGAGATCGCAAAGGCGAAGTGCACCGCCTGCCACGCAATCGAGAACGCCACCCGGGAGGTCAAGCCCAAGACCTATGCCGAGATCTGCGCTGGCTGCCACACCGGCCAGATCGCCAAGCGCGAGTTCGTGCTGTTCGAGCCCGCCAAGGTCACGGCCGCCGCGTCGATGCTCCTCGGCATGGAGAAGGAAGGGGACGAAGAGGCCGCCAAGCAGCGGCTGACGAAACTGTGGGGCGCAATGGCCCGCTCAGGGACGGCGGCTTTGGCCGAACTCGTGCCACCGCCGGCCGCTGACGGGGCGAAGAAGCAACCTGCAGACGCGCTTTATGCTGGGCTCGGCAGCCAGTTGGCGCGCGATGCGGGGACCGCGTGGGCTGCCGGTAGGGCAGCACCCGCGGCCGGCGCCAAGGCAGGCGCTCCCGGATGGGCCGTCGGCGAGAACTCCGAGGGCAACCCATCCCTCTTCTACCGTGCCGCTGGACATGCAGACCCGGTCCTGAAAGAGTGGATCGAAGCCCTGAGGGTCGCCCTGCAGGACAAGGACGCCGGAAAGCGGGCCATCGCCAAGGAGGCCATGAACGATTTCCTGGACAGCCAGACCGGCCCCGGGGCATGCGGAAAATGCCACTCGGCAGCGCTGCGCTCGGCGTCGGCCGGGCGGACCGGCACCGCCTGGGGATACACCGGGACCGACACGCGGCCGCAGACGCGCTACACGCACTCCAAGCACCTCGGACTGGTCGATCCGGATGCGGGCTGCACCACCTGCCACGAGTTGAACCTGCAGTCCAAGTATCCGAAGTACTTCACCAGCAAGGCGTCGGCGCCGGTCCCTTATGAGAGCAATTTCGCCGGGATCCGGAAGGAAACTTGTGTTGAATGCCATCGCGAGGGTCAGGTAAACTCGGCCTGCCAGGTCTGCCACACGTATCATCAGCCGCACAAGTTCAACCTGGACTTCAGAAAGAAGGGGGGAACACAAAAATGAACGCGCTCACCAGTAGGCGGACGCCCGTGCGCGCCCTGCTCCACTCAGCAGTGCACTTTGGCCTGGCGCTGGCAGCCTGCCTCATCGTCGCGCTCCCCGGCTCCGCCGACGCCCAGAGGAAGCCCCGTGCCGCCGCGCCCACAGCCGAAGGCGCCGACCCCCATGCCAAGGTCATGGAGGACGACAAGTACCCCAGCGCGAGCAAGTGCAAGACTTGCCACACGCAAATCTACGACGAATGGCGCAGTTCCAACCACGCCTATGCGGCCATCTCGCCGATGTTCCACAAGTTCGAGCAGGCCATTACCAACCTCGCGCCGACCATCGGCTCGTTCTGTGTGCGCTGCCACATGAGCGTGGGCACCGCACAGGGCGAGGACCGTGCACTGCCTCTATGGAAGCGCAGCCAGGTGTCGCGCGAAGGGGTGACCTGTATCAGCTGCCACCGGGTGAACGAGGAATACTCAAAGGCCAACGGCGAGCGCCGCATCGAGCCCGGCTCGATCCACGCCCCGGTCTACGGGCCTTTCGAGGGCGACGGTGTCGAGGAAGTGGTCAAGAACCCCGCCAAGTACCGCGTGGCCACCAACGATTCGGGCCGCGGCACGAAGATCCACAACAGCGCAATCAAGTTCGAGCAGATTTCGACTTCGGAGTTCTGCGTCTCCTGCCACCAGGTGGCGGTCAACGTAGGCATCAAGCTTGAGGTTGTCTGGGACCAGTACCGTTCCTCCCCCGCCCGGGAGCAGGGCATCACCTGCCAGGACTGCCACATGGGCAAGACCCCGGGCAAGGCCGACGGCTATGCGACGGGCCCGGCGGCGCGGATGGGCAACCAGACCGTCAACACCACCCGCAAGCACTCCAATCACGCGTTCTACGGCCCGGGCTACCCGATCGCCCACCCCGGCGTGTTCCCGCACAACGAGAACGCCGAGAAATGGGGCATGGAGGACTGGCTGAAATTCGACTACCGCGCCAAGTGGGGCAGCGAGGAGTTCGAGGTAGCCGTCAAGGCCGGCAAGCTGAAGGTCAATTTTCCGAAGGCCTGGGACGATGCGGCCGACCGGTCGAGCGCCTGGGAGGTCGTTCAGGAGAACCTCGAGGCGATCGAGAAGAAGAAACTGCAGAGAAAGCAGGTGATGGAGAACGGCTCGCGCATCGACGGGCCCTTTTTTGTGTCGGACATCAAGGCCGGCCAGTCGCTGCAGTTCTCCTACAAGGTCACGAACACCGACCCCGGGCACAACCTGCCGTCTGGGTCGCTCGGCGCCCAGCCCGAAATCTGGCTGAACGTCGCGCTGATCGGCCCCGACGGCAAGCGCGTGTGGGAAAGCGGCTACCTCGACTCCAACGGGGACATGGCCGACCTGCACTCGCTCGACGTGCGTGCCGGAAAGATCGCGCACGACGACCAGCTTTTCAACCTGCAGACCAAGTTCCTCACCACCAACGTGAAAGGCACGGAGCGCGAGATGTACCTGCCGGTGAACTTCGATGTCGACCAGCTGCCGATGCTGCGCCCGGCGGCGCAGCCTGTGACGGTGATGAACCACCCTCCTGGCGTACGAATGGAACAGCGCTCTATCCCGCCGCTGGGCAGCAAGTTGGCCAAGTACAAGGTGCCCGCGGAACTCGTGGCTGCGCCCGGCAAGTACCGACTCGCGGTGCGCATGCGCAGCCGTGCCGAGCCGATCTACTTCATGCGTTTCGTGGGCGCCACCAGCGATATGGAACGCTCGATGAATGAGTGGATGCTCGACATCCACCCCTACAGCGTCGAATTCGAGGTGAAGAAATGAGTGCCCGCTTCCCGGTTCCCTCCCGGCTGGCCTGCCTCTGTGTCTCCGCCCTCCTCTCCTACGGCGGCGCGGTTGCGCCCGCCTTCGCTGCCGACGGCGGCGGCAAGCCCGTCATGTCGCCCGAAGCGGCGGCGGCCGAGCACAAGAACGACGTCTTCGGGCCTGACCCCTCGTACGAGGCCAAGCCGTACAGCGAAGAAGACCAGATCAAGATCTACGGCGGCAAGTTCAACGTACAGAACCCGCGGCCGATGCTCGAGGCCGGCCGCGCGATCTACCAGAGCGGACCGCTGCAGAAATCCGGCACCGGGATGGGCATCAAGAACCCGACCTCCGACGCGTTCTCCATCTACGGCGACTGGCGCACGGCTGTCGCGCGCAACATCAACGGCGGCGCCCGTACCAGCGTGCTGGCCACGCGCCTCAACCTCGACGTGGACTACAGCTTTACGTCGACCGAGCGGGTGCACGCGTTCCTCCGCCCGCTGGACAACGTCACCGAGTTCACGCGCTGCGAGTTCCAGGCCGGCCGCACGAGCAACTGCACGGCCAAGCTCGACATGAAGGTCGACGCCCTGTTCTTCGAAGGCGACCTTGCCGCCATGATGGCGGGCTGGACCGGCACGAACCAGAAGTTCGACCTCGCGCTCGCCGCGGGCAAGATGCCGCTGCTCTTCCAGAACGGCATCTGGCTCGAGGACGCGATCACCGGCCTCGCGGTGTCGGTCCCGGCCAAGAACAGCCCAACGTTCGGCATCTCGAACATGGACGTCACGTTCTTCACCGGCCAGAACGACGTCAATGCCGGCGGGGTGCGGGACCGTTTTGGCGTGCTCACCAAGAACCACGTGAAGGTCTACGGCGCAACCGCGTTCATCGAGGCCAACCAGGGCTACTACGAGGTCGGCTATGCGTACACGGCCCCGCGCAACGAGCTCGCCGACCAGAGCTACAACAACCTCGGCCTCGCATTCACGCGGCGCTACGGCGGGTGGCTGTCCAACAGCGTGCGCCTGATCCACACCTACGGCCAGAACCCCGCCAACGGCGCGCGCCCGACGGCCAACGGCTCGCTGCTGCTGATCGAGAACTCGTTCGTCACCAGCAAACCGACGACGCTGGTGCCCTACTTCAACATGTTCCTCGGCTCGGGCAACCCCCAGTCGGTCGCGCGTGCGGTCGACGCAGGAGGCATCCTCAAGAACACGGGCATCAACTTCGAGACCGACGGCCTCACCGGTTACCCGAAGATGAATGACACCGGCAACAACACGTACGGCGGCGCGCTCGGCGTTTCGTACCTGTTCGCCCTCGACCAGCAGCTGGTGTTCGAGCTTGCTGCGACGGAGCCGCGCAAGGACCTCGCAAGCCGCACCCTCGTGGGCCGCGAGCTTGGACTCGGCGCCCGCTACCAGATCAACCTCGACAAGGCGTGGATCTTCCGCACCGATGCTATGATCGTGAACCGCGCGAACACGAAGGATCTCGCCGGCATACGCTTCGAAGTCCGGCGCAAGTTCTAACCCGCATCCAATGGCCATAATCATTCATTCCGTAGCGCTCCTCGCAGCCGCCCTCACGCTGGCGTACCTGGGCTTCCTCGTGCACGGCGCCTGGCGCCGCCAGGCGCGCATGGCCCAGCTGTACGAGGACGAGCGTGCGATGCTGCGCGCACGCCTCGACCTCATCGCCACGCCGGTGGCCAAAGTCGCCGCCGAGAAGTCGCAGGCCGCATGGTCGGGTTTCCGCAAGTTCCGGGTGGAAGGCAAGGTGCTGGAGGCCGAGTCCTGCTGCTCTTTCTACCTGGCGCCGCACGACGGTCGCCCGCTGCCGGCCTTCCTGCCCGGGCAGTACCTCACCTTTCGGCTGCAGATTCCCGAGCAGCCACGCGAAATGACCCGCTGCTATTCGCTCTCCGACAGCCCGGATCACCCGGACTACTACCGCGTGACGATCAAGCGCATCCCGCCGCCCCCAAAGAGCACCGACGTGCCGCCCGGCCTGGTGTCGAGCCACTTCCACGACCGCCTGCAGGTCGGCGACATCGTCGACGTCAAGGCGCCCAGCGGCCACTTCCACCTCGACGTAAACAGCCGCACGCCTGTGGTGCTGATCGGCGGCGGCATCGGTGTCACGCCTGCGCTGTCGATGCTGAACTACATCATCGCCGCCCCCGGCAAGCGCGAAGTCTGGTTCTTTTACGGCGTGCGTAACGGCCGCGAGCACGTTCTCAAGGACTACCTGCGCGAAATAGCCGAGCAGAACCCGCAGGTGCACCTTGTGCTGTGCTACTCCGACCCGCTCCCGGGCGAGGAGCCGGAAAAGGACTACACCTTCAGCGAGCGCGTCAGCGTCGACCTCTTCAAGCGCGTGCTCGAGGTCAACAACTTCGACTTCTACATCTGCGGACCGCCCCCGATGATGGAATCGCTCGTCAAGGACCTGTCCGAGTGGGGCGTGCCCGAAGAGCGGATCAACTTCGAAGCTTTCGGGCCCGCCTCCGTGAAGAAGCTCCCGAAGGCCGAGTCCGCCCAGGTGGCGGACACAGCCGGCGTGGAAGTCAGTTTCGTGCGTGCTGGAAAGACGGTGCCCTGGTCGAATGCCACCGGGTCGCTGCTCGAACTCGCCGAGGCCCACGGCATCCGGATCGACTCCGGCTGCCGGGCCGGGAGCTGCGGCACCTGCATAACGGCCATTCGCGACGGCCAGGTGGATTACCCCAGCGGTAAGCCGGATTTCGACATTGAAAAGGGCAGCTGCCTGGCCTGCGTCGCAGTGCCAAAAGGCGCCCTGAGCCTGAATGCTTAAAGACATATGGCAACGATAAGCAACGCGCAAGGACTGCTGTTCGCGGAGATTTCCACCGAGGAAGTCAAACTCGATGGCCCGCCCGTCACCACCCTCACGGGATGGTTCGGCGCACAGCAGGTCGGGCAGATCAAGTCGCTGATCACAAACACGGTCAACCAGAACAAGGGCGTGGTCACACACACGGTGGGCGACTCGATCCTGAGCAGCTTTGCCGATGCACAAGCGGCGCTTGCCGCCGCCCTAGACATCCAGCGCCGGGTCGCCAAGGCACAGAATCCATCGACCGGTATGCTGGTCAAAGTTCGCATCGGACTCGCTTACGGGCCTGTAAGGGTCGCCGCCGGCAAGGTGTCCGGGGACTGCGTCTCCGCCGCTGGCATCCTGCTGGACAAGGCTCAAGCGAACGAGATCCTTGCCGACCAATCCCTGGTCGATGCGATTGGGGCCTCCAAGGAAACGCGCTTCGAAGCCGGTGGACTGCTTGATGGCATACCGTCCTATCGCGTAGTTTCCAGTGCGCCAGGGGCTGTCCCCGCGGCCCAGCCCGTCCCGAATCCGCTCCCTGCCGCAGCACCAGCCCCATCGCCCCGCCCATCGGCGGGCCCTTCCCTCACGCTCCGATATTCGGGCGCCGATCGGCGGTTTGCCCCGGCCGACGGGGAGATCTTCATGGGTCGCGGAATGGACGTCCACGTCACCATCCCCGAGATCCACGTCTCGAGGAAGCATGCCAAGATCGTCTGGGAGGACGGCTGCGCGGTCCTCGTCAACCTCAGCCAGAACGGCACCTGCGTGCGCTTCGCGAGCACCGGGCACGAGCAGACCTGCATGACCAAGCTGGCACTGGAAGGCAGCGGGGAGATCGCCCTTTGCAGCCGCTTCGGCCAAGTGGTTTCGCCAAAGGAAATAATAAGCTACAGCCTGGCGGTGCAATAGCGGGCGAGTCCGCCTTTGCGGTGCGGGAAATACTGGCCTGCACACTCCCGGCGCAGTAGCGCTACACTGGCGGAAAACTCAGCTGCCATGCCGATAAAAATCAACATTACGCTCAGCTCAGGCGGGCAGTTCAAGCCCGTCGACAGCGTCACGCTGCAGGAGCGGCGCATCACCGTGGGCCGCGACGATACCTGCACGCTGTCCCTCGAGGACACGCAAAAGCATGTCTCGCGCGTGCATGCCGAATTTGAGGCGGAAGGCGGCCGCTACTGGATGACGGTGGTCTCCAAGGTCAATCCGGTCATCGTCAACGGCAAGCGTCACATGCTCGGCGAGCGCGTGGAAGTTGCTGAAGGCGACACTCTCGCGATCGGGCTCTACCGGCTGGAAATACAAGCGCCGGAGGTTCCCGCTGCGCCACCACCGGCGCCAATTGAAGAGGGCCCGGACGAAGCCACGTACGTCCCCCGTCCCAAGGCGCTGGCACCGACGCCAGCACCCCCGGTAGAGGACGACGAAAAGACCTACGTCCCGTCGCCCCCGCCGCCGGCCGCCGCCATGGATCCGATGGATCGCGTGGCGCAACGCATTGCCCAATTCCGCAAGCAGTCGGAGTCCACCCTGCCCAGTAGCGCATCTGCACCCAGCGCGCCCCCGGACCTCGATTTCGACTTGTCCGCGGTGGACACGCTCGTGCCGCAGGAGGCGACGATGTTTCGCGCGCCGCTCCCGGCAGCGCCCGCGGCGCCGCCCGTCGCAGAGGCGTTCGACGACGAGGCGACCATGGTCCGTCGTCCGGGATTGGCGCCTCCCCCGGCCCCGGCCTCGATCACCCCCGCCAAGCCTGTCGAGGAAGAGTTCGACGCCGAGGCAACCATGGTCCGTCGTCCAGGCTTGATGCCTCCAGCCAAGCCCGTGGAAGAAGAGTTCGACGCCGATGCCACCATGGTCCGTCGTCCCGGCTCAGTTCCTCCTCCACCGCCCGCGCCCCCTCAGGTCACGGAGGCATTCGACCCCGACGCGACCATGGTCCGCCGCCCGGGATCCGTCCCGCCGCCGCCGCCGGCCCCCGCCGCAAGGCCGGCCGCTCCAGCGCCCGTGCGTCCCGCTCGGACTGGTGGAGACCCGCTCCTCGACGCGTTCCTCGATGGTGCGGGCCTGGGCAACATGGCAGTGCCCGATCCACAGACCTTCATGCGCGACAGCGGCGCGCTGGTCCGGGCCGCCATCGACGGCATCGTGGCGCTGATGGCGGCACGTGCAGAGACGCGCAGGGAACTGGGCGCCGATAGGGCAGAACCCGACGCAGGCGACAACCCGCTCCTCGCCATGACCGACCCGCAGGAGATCCTCGCATTCCTGTTCGATCCCCGGCGGCCGCAGATCCCGGGCAGCGACCCGGCCACGGCGCTTGGCAAGACCTGTGCGGATCTGCGCGCCCACCAAGGTGCCTTGTCAGTGGCAACCAAGGCCGCCGTCGCCGGCGCGATCGGGCGCCTCGACCCCAAAAACATCGAGCGCGACCATGGCAAGAGCCTGGGGGGCCTCAACCTCACGAGGAAATCGAAGCTCTGGGACCTGTCCATCGAGCAGCACGAAAAGCTCGCGCGCGAGATGCTCGACGACTTCCACGCGGCATTCGGGCGGGAAATCGTGGCCGCCTACCTCGCCCATGTTCGCAAGGTGCGCGGCGGCCGCTGACCCCGTCCCGGCGCGGCTCAGAGCCCCTTGAACCGGGGCGCGCGCTTCTCGACGTAGTGCGCCACGCCTTCGCGAAAGTCCTCGCTCTTGAAGCTGGCCAGCATTTCGCTGTCGGCCACGGCGAGCGCGGTGGCGAAGTCCTGGAACGGCGACTTCCACACCTGCGCCTTCATCACTGCCATCGAACGCGGTGAAACCTTGTCGGCAAGCACACGCGCATAGGCCAGGACCTCCTCCATGAAGGTCGCTTGTGCGAAGACCTTGTTCACGAGGCCGATCCGTTCGGCTTCCGCGGCGCCGATCTTGCGCGCCGAGAGCAACAGGTCGAGCGCATTCGCAGGACCCACCAGCCTCGGCAGCAGCCAGCTGCATCCATGCTCGGCGATCAGGCCGCGCTGGCCGAATGAAGTCGTGAACACGGCCTCGCTGCCCGCAAAGCGCAGGTCCGCGTAGAGCGCAATCACGAACCCCAGTCCGGCCGCGGGCCCGTTCAGCGCGGCAACGATGGGCTTCTTCGCCTTCAGCAGGTAGCCGAACCGGCCGCCATAGTGCGCGGACACGTCGGGACCAAGGTCGCTGGAAAAATCCGGCGCGCCCGCGTCCGCGTCCTCTCTTCGGCTCCCGGTCGCCGTGGTCCCGCCCTGGATACCCTGCAGGAGCTTCATGTCGGCGCCCGCGCAGAACCCGCGCCCCGCGCCGGTCAGCACGATGACGCGCACCTCCGGGTCGGCGACCGCGGCGCCAACCGCGTTGCGCAGCCCGTTGCCCATGGCGGCCGTAAAGGCGTTGAGGGACTCGGGCCGGTTGAGCCGGATCACCGCAATGCGGTCCTGCACTTCGTAAAGGACGTCCTCGTAGGTCTGCATGTCTCCTCCAGCGGCTCACTGCCGCGTTGTCGTTGGTCCACTACGCTTCAGGCCTGCCACACGCCGAAGCCCTGCTCTCGAAGGCCGATGGCGAGTTCGACCTCCATCTCCTGCGCCGCACGGTAAGGCATCGGGTTATAGACCGCGTACAACTGCGGCAGGAGCCTCAGGCCGTACTGCTGCGCAAAGCGGTTCGACTTCACGCCCTTGCGGTGGTTGGCGAACCGCTGCTCAGGGGTGAGGCCCGTCATGCCGACATAAACGCAGGGCTTGGTCACGTCGTAATCCGGGTTGGCGCGGCGGAACTTCGCCTCGTTCAGCACCTCGGGGCCCAGTTCAATCACATAGACCGAGTGGCGGTGCCGCGGCCTGGCCGGGCGCTTCGCCCGGGGGGCCGCCTTGCGCGGCTTTGCAGCCTTCGGAGCCGACGCTGCGGTCACGCGTCGTCCGAAGCGTCCGACCAGCGCCGCGACGTGAAACCCGACGAGCAGCAGGTTGCGCATGGGCATAGTGTAGTCCGGCGCGGCGGCATCATGGGGCGGCCGGGCTATACTTTGTCGCGCGATTTCGCCCGCCGATCCACTCATACGACCACGCCCCGATGCCCGCTGACCACTCGATCTGGACCTATTGCTACGCCCGGGGCCGGATCCCCACAGACATGATGGGCGGCTGCCCCATCTGCAGCAACCAGGGCATGACCGACATCCCGATGGCGTACTCGCTGATCGCCACGGGCCCTTCGATGCCGGAGCGCCGCGTGATCCTCGTCGACTGCGGCTTCAAGGGCGGCAATTCGATGACCGGCAGCCGCTTCCAGAACATCGAAATGCCCGACGCGGTCCTCGCGAAGACGGGCTTCACCCCCGCCGACGTCGACACCCTGATCCTCACGCACCTGCATTTCGACCACGCGGGCAATTTCGACGCCTTCCCCAACGCGCGCATCTACGTGCAGCGCGCCGAGTACGACAAATGGCGCGAGGTGATCGCCGCGATGCCGGACCTCTCGGCGGGCAAGCAGCACTGGGCGCTGTCGTCGATGGACGTGGAGGCGATCGAGCGCTTCAGCCGCGCCGTGGACGCAGGCCGCGTGACGCTGCTGGACGGGGATGCCGAGGTCGCGCCCGGCGTCACCTGCCACCTGGCCGCCGACTCCCACACGTTCGGCTCACAGTGGGTGGAAATCGAAACGAGCTCCGGGCCCTACGTGATCGCCGGCGACTGCGTCTACTGGTACACGAACATCGAGCGCATGTGGCCGCCCGGATACCTGCAGGGCAACCCGTGGAACCTGATGAAGATCTACGAGCGGCTGAAATCTCTGGTGGGCGCCGAGCGATTGCAGCGCATCATCCCCGGGCACGACATGCAGATCTTTTCGCGCCACCGCAACTGGGTGGCGGGACTGAACCCGGTGGCGGAAGTCCACCTCGCCGCGGGCGAGACTTCGCGGGCCCAGGCCGGATAGTCGCGGCTCAGCCCCCCTTGCGGATCCACGCCTTGATGGCGTCGACGGTTTCCTTCTCGATGCCGTTGAACCCGTGGTAGGCGTAGGCCTCGCATTCGTTGCCCGTCGAGATCCCCCCTTCCATGGTGATCAGCTCGGTGCCGAACTTCTCGTTCGAGCGCTTCGCCGCGCTGTAAGGCGTTACCCGGCACCAATCGTTGATGTGGTGCACGACAAGATGCCGGTTGCGGTAGGCCTTGCCGTCGAACGAGTAGATCTGCGAGCGTGACGACGTGTGGATCTCTCCCGCGACTTTGTCCTGCAGGAACTCCGCGAGCCGCATCGTGGGACTCGTGCCGTTGCTCGTACCGATGAAATAGATCCGCGCGTCGGGGAATCGCCGCTTGAAGTCGTCGAGGAGCGCCTGCACGCGCTCCTCGCTGCTGGTGGCGTTCGTGGAGGCCGTCGCGAATTCGCTGTCGACGAAAAGCGGCCGCGAGCGGATCAGGAAATTGCCGAAGAGTCCGAACTTGATCCTGCCTTCCTCCACGCGCAGGTTCATGTCGCCCGATCCTCCGGGAAAGAGGACCAGCAAGTACTTGGGCGCGGGACCGGTCGAATCCAGCATGTACGGCACCGGGTCGCCGCCCGGCAGTTTCGCCGTCATGATGAGTTCGGTCCCGGCCTTCGCCACCGAGGCGCATGCGAGGATGGCAATCAGCAACAGCGCACGGGCGATCATCCCTTCCCCTCCCAGTAACGATCGCGCAGCAGGCGCTTGTACAACTTGCCGGTCGGCGAGCGCGGCAACTCGGCCTCGAAGTCGACGGACCTGGGGCATTTGATGTGCGAGAGATTCGCGCGGCAGTAGGCGATCAACTCGGCGGCCAGCGCGGAGCCTTCCGTCCCGGGCACGGCAGGCTGCACCACGGCCTTGACCTCCTCGCCAAACTCCTCGTTCGGCACGCCGATCACGGCGACATCGGCGACCTTCGGGTGGGTGACCAGCAGGTTCTCGACCTCCTGCGGGTAGATGTTCACCCCGCCGGAAATGATCATGTAGTGCTTGCGGTCAGTGAGGTAGAGGAACCCGTCGGCATCGACATGCCCGACATCGCCGAGCGTGGTCCAGCCTTCCGCACTTTTCGACGAGGCGGTTTTGGCCGGGTCGTTGTGGTATTCGAAAGCCCGGCCGTTGGCGAAATAGATCGTGCCGGTCTCCCCCGGCGGCAGGACCTTGCCTGCTTCATCAAGGATGCGCAGTTCGCCGACCAGCGCGCGCCCGACGGTACCGCGATGTGCGAGCCAGTCGGTGGAATTGCACGCGACGAATCCATTGCCCTCGGTGCCCGCGTAATACTCGTAGAGCACCGGCCCCCACCAGTCGATCATGCCTTCCTTGACCTGCGCCGGGCACGGCGCAGCCGCATGGATCGCAACCTTCAGGCTATCGTGGCGATACCGGGCGCGCACTTCCGGCGGCAGCTTCAGCATGCGCACGAACATGGTCGGCACCCACTGGCTGTGCGTGACCGAATGCCGCTCGATCAGCCGCAGCGCTTCCTCCGCGTCGAAGTGTTCCATGATCACGGAGGTGCCGCCGAAACGCATCACCGTCATGTTGAAACGCAACGGGGCGGCGTGGTAAAGCGGCGCGGGGGACAGATAAATCGAATCGCCGTTCAGGCCGTAAAGCTTCGTTGTGACCATCGTCAGCGTGTTCGGCGCGTCGATTCCCTCGTCGAGCAGCTCGGTCTTGACGCCTTTCGGGCGGCCCGTGGTGCCGGACGAATACAGCATGTCGCGGCCCGCGGATTCGTCCACGATGCGCGTCACCGGCTGTGCGTCGCGCGCCGGCTCCCACGCCGGATAGTCCGGCAGCGCGCCGTTGACGCAATAGCGCGCACGCACACCCGGGCTCCTCGCCAGAAGTTCAGCCGCCTGACCGGCGAGATCGCCCGAGACTACGAGCAGCTTCGCGCCGCAATCGGCAAGGATGTATTCCGCCTCCTGCGTGGACAGACGCGAACTCATGGCGGTGAAGAGCAGCCCGGAGCGCTGCGCCGCGAAGCAGATCTCGAAGTAGCGCGCGTTGTTGTCCATCATCAGCGCGATCGCATCTCCGCGCCTGAGGCCGAGCGAACGGAACAGCTGCGCGCCCTGGTTCGAGCGCGCCTCGAGCTGGCGATAGGTGACCCGCTCGCCGGACCGCGCCATGACGTAGGCGGCCTTGTCCGGCGTAGTGACCGCATGGTGATACGGGTGGTACATCGACCGCCTCCTGCCAGGACCTGCGATGCCTGCCGGCGACAGTGTAGCGTGGCGAGCGGTCAGGCCTCCTGCATCGCCCGCCAGATCTTCTCG
>Ga0214919_10003945_pt1 | contig 21987 bp, 19 predicted proteins | sample LL1503_MetaG_FD_177994 | JGI IMG/M metagenome (GOLD analysis project Ga0214919, IMG submission 177994) | Freshwater microbial communities from Lake Lanier, Atlanta, Georgia, United States - LL-1503 | ecosystem: Environmental > Aquatic > Freshwater > Lake | place: USA: Georgia | collected... | reverse complement strand
TTGCGCGCGGTCGGGAGCGTCTAGATGGTGCCAACGATAAAGATGTCTTGTCGCAATTATCTGACGACAAATAACCTCAGAAAAGCGCAAGATAAACCAGATAAATATGTCTAAGGCATCTCAGGTATTTGAATTTAATACCCACGAGCTCCCACGCCGCGCTGGCGAGATGAAGGAGTATCAGCTCGATCTTGAGATTCTTGAACCTATCGGGGTTGCGCTAATCAGCATTCCCGCTGGTGATGTTATCGAATTAGATATCCGCATCGAGTCTGTTACTGAGGGAGTTCTCCTGAGCGCGGATTTATACGCTGTCGCAAAGGGTGAGTGCATTCGCTGCCTAGATCCGGTGGAAATTACCGTTGAGCGCAAGATTCAAGAGCTCTATCGTTACGAGCCAGGTAACGATTCTGGAAAGAAGAATAAGAACAATAATAAGAACTATAAGAGGTCTAAGCGCACATCCGAAGAAGAGATTGACCTCGAAGAAGATGATGAGCTCTGGATGGATGGCAACGTCATGAACCTTGAGCCGCCCATTCGGGATGCCGTTGTTCTTAACCTGCCGATCAACCCGCTCTGCGCCGAAGATTGCCTGGGGCTCTGCCCAGATTGCGGCCAGAAGTGGGCGGATCTGCCAGAAGACCACCAGCACGAGGCGATTGACGCTCGCTGGGCGGGCTTGGCGGGGTTGGATTTTAAGAAATCGGATGAATAAGGGATACTTACGCCCTACCACTTTGAAATAAGTTCATTTCATTAGATAAAGGACGATTACCGTGCCAGTTCCAAAGCGAAAGATGTCTCGTTCGAAGACTCGCTCACGTCGCAGCATGTGGAAGACAACTGCAGCGTCAATTGCAGCATGCCCACAGTGCCAGCAGCCAAAGCTCACCCATACAGCTTGCCCAACTTGCGGAACATATAACCGCCGCCAGGTACTCGAGGTCTGATCTGTTCGCTTCTTTAACTGAGCAACTTGGGATTACCTTAAAACCCGAATTGCTCGAGTTAGCTTTTACCCATCGCTCATTTGCATATGAGTCAGGTGCTAATGAAACAAATGAACGTTTAGAATTTCTAGGTGATTCAGTATTGGGTTTAATAGTTACTGAAGAACTTTATCTTCGCTATCCGGATTTAGATGAGTCACGCTTATCTCCACTTCGTTCTGGAATCGTAAATATGCGCGCGCTCGCAGATATTGCGCGCACTCTCGAACTCGGCAAGTACATTCGCCTCGGAAAAGGTGAAGAAGTAACCGGTGGTCGAGATAAGAATTCACTATTGGCAGATGCCTTAGAAGCGCTGATTGGCGCTATCTATTTGGAGTGCGGATTTGAAACCACAAAAAGCGTTGTTCGCACGCTAATAAATCAGACCTTGGAAAGCGCCATGGCCAAAGGGGCCGGCCTTGATGGAAAGACTGCGCTCCAGGAATTAGTTTCATCACTTGGAAAAGGCGCTCTTGAATATTTAGTAACCGAAGAAGGCCCAGATCACGATAAGAGTTTTACTGCTGTCGCAATGGTCGCGGGTGAAGCAGTTGCGCAAGGCATCGGTAAGAGCAAACGCGAAGCTGAGCAATCTGCAGCGCGTTCTGCCTATGAAATTCTCTCAACCCTCAAGTAGCACTTCACTCGCGTCTCGTCCATAAAGGCGCCACCTAAACGGTAGGTTTACGCCGTGTATTTAAAGAGTATTACGATGAAGGGATTTAAATCCTTCGCATCAGCCACGACCCTTCGCCTTGAACCAGGCTTCACTTGCGTCGTCGGCCCAAATGGCTCTGGAAAATCTAACGTAGTTGATGCTCTGACCTGGGTTATGGGTGAACAAGGCGCCAAGTCTCTTCGCGGCGGAAAGATGGAGGATGTCATCTTCGCCGGAACAAGTGGGCGCGCTCCTCTTGGGCGCGCCGAAGTTTCGCTAACTATCGATAACACTGATGGCGCGCTTCCAATTGATTACACCGAAGTCACAATTTCACGAATACTCTTCCGCAACGGACAGAGCGAGTATCAGATAAATGGTGAAGCTTCACGCCTATTAGATATCCAAGAACTTCTCAGCGACTCAGGTATTGGTCGTGAAATGCACGTAATCGTTGGTCAAGGACAACTTGATGCGATCTTGATGGCAACGCCTGAAGAGCGTCGTGGTTTTATCGAAGAAGCAGCCGGTGTACTAAAGCATCGCAAGCGCAAAGAGAAAGCGATTCGTAAGCTAGATTCGATGCAAGCCAACTTGGCTCGCGTACAAGATCTAACTGTTGAACTTCGCCGCCAACTTCGTCCGCTCGGTAAGCAAGCTGAAGTCGCTAAGAAAGCAGCAACGATCCAAGCCGATCTTCGTGATGCCAAGCTGCGCTTGCTGGCCGATGATTTCATCTCGCTATCTAAAACTCTCGATGCCGAAGTTGCCGACGAAACCGCGTTACGCGAGCGTCGCTCTAGCGTTGAGGCTGAACTAGAAAAAGTTCGTGCGCGAGAAGAGGCGCTCGATGCACAAACAGCATTTGAAAGCCCACTCTTAATCGCCGCTCAAGAAAATTTCTATGCACTTAGCGCACTTCGCGAAAAATTCCGAGGTACGCAATCACTGGCACAAGAGCGCTCACGCTTCTTAGCTGAGGAAGCCGAAGAAGCGCGCAGTGCGGGCCGTGATCCAGAAGCGCTGAATCAAGAAGCCGCGGCGTTACGTCAACAGGAGGCGCAACTTCGCAACGAAGTTGAAAACGCTCGCACACTCTTGCAGGCAACCACCCAGAAACTTGCAACTGCAGAGCAATCGCTCAAGGTTGAAGAAGATAAAATTGCAGCGGCAATGCGCGCCATTGCCGATCAACGCGAAGGCACTGCTCGCCAAGAAGGCCACATCAAATCACTGGCTGCGCGTCTTGAAGCTATCGCCGAAGAAATTGCCCGCTTAGTTAAAGCGCGTGATGAAGCGCAGGCGCGCGCAGAGAACGCCCAAAGTGAATATTCAGCGCTTGAAATGGATATCGCTGCCGCTGATGCTGGTGAACTCGGCCTTGATTCAGAATTCGAAACTGCTAAGAAGGATCTAGATAGTGCGAAGTCACACCTAGCCTCGCTAATCGAAGCAGAGCGCGTTGCCGATCGTGAACGTAACGCCACCGAATCAAAATTAGAAGCAATGCAACTAACATCGCAATCGCGCGATGGGGGAGCTGCGCTACTTCGAGACTCACGTGGTTTAACGATTCTTGGCAATATCGCTTCCCTTGTGCAAATTGATTCAGGTTGGGAGTCAGCAACTGCTGCTGCTCTCGGAACATTCTCTGATGCAATTGTCGTTCGTGATCTCAACTCTGCAATTAGCGCACTTACAACCATGCGCTCTGAAAACCTCGGTAAAGCAGATGTTTTGGTTTATGAACCTGGGTCGCATAACGCTGCCGAAGTTCCTGTGGGTCTAATCGCCTTGAGTTCACATGTTCGTTCCACTGAGATTTCAGACCTCTTGGCTTCGCTGCTTGCCAACACTGTCGTGGCCGAAAGTGCGCGCGAGGCCGAAGGAATTATTCGCTCACATCCAGGTGTAACAGTTGTAACGCGCGATGGAGATGTCATCACCGCCAAACGCGCCCGTGGTGGATCGACTTCCTCAACTTCTCTCATCGAGATAAATGCGCTGGCTCAAGAGTTGCAGGCCAAACTAGAAACAATTACTCATAATTGCGATCGCATTAGATTTGAAATATCAACGGCACAAGGCGAAGTTGATTCCAAGCAGAGCGCATTTGAAATCACGCTCTCTAAGTTAAATGAATCAGATGCTCGCATCGCAGCGCTAACCGAACAACTGGCAGTTGCAGGACAAAATATGAAATCGGCTTCGGCCGAAGTTGAGCGCCTAAATATTGCAATTAATGAGGCTAACTCGGCCAAGGGTCGCGATGAGAATGAACTTGCCATCGCATCAACCCAGTTACAACAACGCGGTGATATCGGCGAACCTGACCACAGCGCAGCTGAAGCGCTTCGCAACGAAGTTTCACTGGCACGCACTGCTGAAGTTGAAGCGCGCCTGGCAGTTCGCACTAGCGAAGAGCGTGTTGATTCAATTGCAGCACGCGCGAAAGCTTTAGAAGACTCAGCTAACGCCGAACGTGAAGCATCGGAGCGAGCAGTTTCACGTCGTGGTGCTCGTGCGCGTGGTGCGCTAATTTCTTCGGCGATTGCAGAAGCAGCTTATGAAGCGTTGATCCATATCGAACGTTCAATCGCTAAAGCCGCGACTGAACGCGCACGATTAGAAGCCTCTCGCTCTGATCGCGAAGGCGAAACTCTTACAGTTCGCTCGCGAGGACGTGAGCTTGCAGCTGAACTCGAGCAACTGACTTCATCAGTACATAAAGATGAGATCGCCCGCGCTGAACAACGGATGCGTATAGAACAACTCGAATCCAAAGCGGTCGAAGAACTTGGCGTTGATGTAATAACTCTCGTAAACGAGTACGGACCGCACAATGATGTACCAACATTTATCGAAACTGACACTGGCGAAGTTGTAGCGACGGAACTGATTCCATATCGTCGTGATCAACAAGAAAAGCGCCTCGCGGCGACCGAACGCTCACTCACTTTGCTTGGAAAGATCAATCCACTAGCGCTTGAAGAGTACAACGCACTTGAAGAGCGCCTTAAGTTCTTGGCTGAACAGTTGGAAGATTTAAAGCGAACTAAGAAAGATTTGCTGGATATCATCAAGGAAGTCGATGATCGCGTGCAACAAATCTTTATCGAAGCCTATGAAGAAACCGCTACGCACTTTGCAGATATTTTCGCTCGCTTATTCCCAGGCGGAGATGGTCGCTTGATTCTGACCAATCCTGATGATTTGCTAAATACCGGCGTTGATATCGAGGCTCGTCCTCCAGGAAAGCGTATTAAGCGACTATCGCTCCTTTCAGGTGGTGAAAAATCACTAACCGCTATCGCGATGTTGATTGCAATCTTTAAATCTCGCCCAAGTCCGTTCTATGTGCTCGATGAAGTTGAAGCCGCACTCGATGATGTAAATCTGGGCCGTTTGCTTGTGATCTTTGAAGAGCTTCGCGAGAGTTCGCAGCTTATTATCATTACCCACCAGAAACGCACTATGGAAATCGCAGATGCACTTTACGGAGTAACAATGCGTGGAGATGGCGTAAGTGAAGTAATTTCGCAGCGGCTGCGCGAATCTGACTCCGCTTAACGGTCTTAACGGTTTATCGCAATGGGAATTTTCAGCAAATTTATCTCAAAGATAACTGGCCATACCATCGCCGATCCGCTTGCTTGGCAAGAACTCGAATCCGAATTATTGGCGGCAGATCTTGGACCAACTCTCACCTCTTCAATAGTTAAAGGCGCTAAATCCATAAAGGGTGACGACGCGCTCAGCTCGCTAACTCAGATATTGAATTCAAATCTTTCAACTAAACCCCGTAGCCTTGCTAAATCAGAACTTACTTCTGCTGTTTTAATCGTCGGAGTAAATGGAACGGGTAAAACTACTTCAGTTGCCAAGTTAGCTGCATCGCTAAAGAATTCCGGCAATTTGGTTATCTTGGCTGCGGCCGATACCTTTCGCGCAGCCGCGGTTGAGCAATTGCAAACTTGGGGCGCTCGAATTGGTGTGGATGTGATCTCAGGTAAAGTGGGCGCAGAGCCAGCATCTGTTGCATATGATGCTGCCACACGGGCCGCAAATGACCGAGTTAATTATCTATTAATTGATACCGCTGGGCGTCTACACAACAAGAGCGATCTCATGGCAGAGCTAGGAAAAGTAAAGCGGGTTATCGAAAAGTCTCTTCCAGTATCTGAAGTGCTATTGGTTATTGATGCGACGACCGGTCAAAATGGAATAACTCAAGCGAAGATTTTTACTGAAGCCGTCGATGTAACCGGGCTGATTGTCACCAAGCTCGATGGCAGTGCGCGTGGAGGGGTAGCACTTGCGATTGAAAGCGCGCTAGATATCCCCATTAAATTCGTTGGTACAGGCGAGGGCGAAGGCGATTTCGCCCCTTTTGACGCACAGCGCTATATCGCTGGATTGATCGGCGAATAGGAAATCCCGTAACACAGACGTAACACAAATTGGGTTTTTGTGACCCCGTCTTAACCTAGAAAACGAGCCTATGTAACCGGCGGCGAGCATCTTTGCCCCATCTCAACGGCGAGGCTAATTAGTGGTTTGTAACCTCTAAAAATATAAAAAAGGAAACAACTAATGGAAGAGATTGTTCTTAATTCAGGTGATACCGCCTGGGTATTAGCAAGCACTGCTCTCGTTCTACTTATGACGCCAGGTCTAGCATTTTTCTACGGCGGAATGGTTCGGGCCAAGAGCGTACTAAATATGATGATGATGTCGATGGTAACAATCGGAATCGTCAGCGTTCTGTGGGTTATCTATGGATTTGAATTAGCTTTTGGCTACAAAGCAAATTCGGCTTGGTATGGAAATATTTCCCTCTCCGGACTCGGAAGCGTTGTAAATGACTTTACAAATAACGGAGGAATTTACCCAATTCCAGTTCTAGTCTTCGCCGCTTTCCAATTAATGTTTGCGATCATCACACCAGCTCTTATCTCGGGCGCCATTGCAGATCGTACAAAGTTCACCGCATGGGCGATCTTCGTTGCTATCTGGTCAACAATTGTTTACTTCCCGGTTGCACACTGGGTATTTGCTTTTGGAAATAAAGTCGGTGACACCGTTACCGGAACCGGTTTCCTTGCGGGCAAGGGTCTGGAAGATTTCGCTGGCGGAACTGCTGTTCACATCAACGCAGGTGCTGCAGGTCTGGCACTTGCAATTATTCTGGGCAAGCGTGTTGGTTGGCGCAAAGAAGCGATGCGCCCACACTCATTACCTTTGGTAATGCTCGGTGCGGGACTTCTCTGGTTCGGCTGGTTTGGATTTAACGCAGGATCAGCTCTTGCTGCAAATGGAACCGCTGGTCTGGCATTTATGAATACCCAAGTTGCCACAGCTGCAGCGTTACTTGGTTGGTTGATAGTTGAAAAAGTTCGCAACGGCCACGCAACCTCACTTGGCGCTGCATCAGGAGCGGTAGCTGGATTGGTTGCAATTACTCCAGCGTGTGCCTTCGTTGCTCCTTGGGCCGCGGTAATAATTGGTCTGATTGCTGGCGCACTTTGTGCGCTCTGCGTTGGAATCAAATATGCGCTCGGCTTCGATGATTCACTCGATGTTGTTGCCGTTCACTTAGTAGGAGGAATCTGGGGATCACTCTCAATCGGCCTATTTGGATCGTCTGCAGTGAACAGCGTTGGCCTAGATGGAATCATTTATGGCGGTGGAACAGCGCTTCTATTCAAGCAGGCGCTAGGCGTTGGCTTAGTTCTCGCATATTCATTTACTGTCACTCTCATTCTGGGATTCATTATCGAGAAGACGATTGGTTTCCGTGTGAAGAAAGATGCAGAAGTTGAAGGTATCGATCTTAGCGAACACGCTGAAACCGCTTATGAAATGACAAGCTCATCACGAGGAGGCTCATTACTATGAAGTTAATTACCGCTATCTTGAAACCATTTAAGTTAGATGAAGTAAAAGATGCGCTCCAATCTGCCGGCGTGACCGGAATGACGGTTTCCGAAGCGAGTGGCTTTGGACGTCAACGTGGCCACACTGAGGTTTATCGTGGAGCGGAATACACCGTTGATCTTGTGCCAAAGGTTCGTCTAGAGGTACTAGTTGATGACAGTGATGCTGGGGCGATTGTTGATGTAATCGTTAAGGCAGCATCTACTGGATCAATTGGCGATGGGAAAGTTTGGACAACACCAGTTGATTCAATCGTTCGTGTACGTACTGGTGAACGCGGAACGGATGCGATCTAAGTAGTAACGCAAGCGAGCAAGCAGTAAGTAAGATAGTTTCATGGGTACACGTGAGCGAAGGGAGCGATCAAACGAAAGCGATCGCTTCCTAGCTTCACTATTCATAAGCGTATCCAATGAACTTATTACCGAACTAAGTGGGGTAGCACTCGCTGCGGTCGGAGGTTATGGCCGCGGTGAGCTATCTCCTGGTTCAGATCTAGATATTCTCTTTCTACATAACGGGAGAATTGAAGAGAAAGTTTTGGCTGAACTTGTAAATAAAGTTCTCTATCCGCTTTGGGACAAGTCCTTTAAAGTTGATCACTCTGTCAGAACCCGATCCGAAACCCGGGAATCTGCAGCGACGGATTTGAAAGTTGCTCTAGGTTTGCTAGATATTCGATTTATTTGTGGCAACCCCGATCTAGTCGCAGCGGTTCAGCACGATGCCATCGATGATTGGCGCGGCAATTCTCGCAATCGTTTACTCGAGTTACGTCGCGCTATTGTCGAACGCCACGTACGCGCAGGCGAACTCGCCTATCTTCTCGAACCTGATTTAAAGGAAGCGCGAGGTGGGCTACGAGATATAAATGCACTTCGGGCTATTGCGCTTTCGGGAGCGGTGAAAGTTTCGCTAGAACATATAAGTAATGCGGAATCGGTTTTAAATAACGCGCGCGAAGCTTTGCATACGGTAACTGGTCGAGATAAAGATCGCCTTCTCTTTCAAGAGCAGGATAAAGTCGCCGAATTATTGAAGTATTCGGACGCGGATGCGCTAATGAGCGAAGTTGCGCAAGCGGCGAGATCGGTTGATTACCTATTGGAGTCGACATGGCACCACTTTGATCATCGTGGAAAAGATGGTCTCGGTCGATTCTTAAAGAGGCAACGCACGACTCAAGTTGCGCAAGGAATATCAATTGCGCATCAAGAAGTTTTTATTGATGAAGGATTTGATTTTTCCAAAGATCCAGCGATTGGTTTGCGAGCAGCTGCGATCGCAGCACAATCTGGCCTGCCGGTTTCGCCAACAACCCTACAAACGCTAGCTGCCGCTTCCAAGGATGGAATTTCCAAACTGCCAAACCCTTGGCCACGGACAGCACGCGAGAATTTGATTGCCTTAATTGGCGCCGGCCAGCCGATGGTTCGTATCTGGGAAGGGTTAGATCAAGAAGAGATTCTCTTTGATTGGTTGCCCGAGTGGCGTGCGGTGCGCTCGTTGCCACAACGCAACGCCTTGCATCGCCACACGGTTGATCGCCACATGGTCGAGACGACTGTATTTGCCGCGGCGCTGACTCGAAAAGTACATCGACCTGATCTATTGCTCTTCGCTGCGCTATTTCACGACATTGGTAAAGGAACTCAAGAAGATCACAGCGACCGAGGTGAGAGGTTAATTGAACCGTTAGCGCGACGTATTGGCTTTGATGAGAACGACATTGCAACATTGAAATTATTAGTAAAACATCACTTACTTCTTAGTGCGACTGCCACTCGCCGTGATTTAGATGATCCAGCAACAATTTCCAGCGTCACGGCAGTCATTCCAGATCTGCAGACGCTCGAACTATTGCACGCGCTGAGTATCGCTGATGGGCAGGCAACTGGACGTGCTGCCTGGAGCGAATGGAAAGAGAGTTTATTGAGCGAGCTTGTAAGCCGGGTTACTTCGGCATTGACAGATAACACGATTGCACTCCAGCCAGAGTTCACAATCGAGCAGAGAGAGTTGGCAGATTCTGGAGAGCTTCAGGTAAAAATTCAAGCGCGCGATCCTGACTTTGCAATTGAAATCATTGCCCCAGATAAAACTGGGTTACTTTCGATCGTTGCTGGAGTTTTAAACTTAGCTAGATTTGATGTTCGTTCAGCACGCACCCAGACTATTGGCACTTGCGCAGTCATGAAATGGATTGTTACTCCAAATCAATTTGCGCCATCGGTGGATGAAGAGGCGATAAAAGCTGCGATAGCCGAGGCCTTGGAGGATGCATCTGATTTAAAGGAGCGAATTGCGCGCCGAATCGCAGATTATGCAAATATTCCTTCTATTCCGGTTCCGTCACCAATTGTTGAAACCTTTATGGATGCAGCGACCGATGCAACAATTATTGAAGTTCGTAGCCATGACCGCCCTGCACTTTTATTTGGTATAGGTGACGTTATTACCAAATCACAGATAGATATTCGTTCAGCAATAGTTACAACACTTGGCGCCGAAGCCATTGACACCCTCTATGTAACTGAGGTTGGTGGGGGAGCGCTCTCGCCGGAACGAGCCAAGGAAGTATCTGAGCGTCTGGCGCGATCGCTTGGCTAAATAAGCTTTCAAGTACTATTGCCACCTTATGTTTGACAACCTTTCTTCCAAATTCTCGAACGCATTCTCATCGCTGCGTTCTCGAGGAAAGATTTCACCTTCAGATATTGAAAATATCTGTATCGAAGTTCGAACCGCACTGCTTGAATCCGATGTTGCGCTTTCCGTTGTTGAGAGTTTTATTGAGCGAATTAGAAGCAAATCTTTAGCAGCAATACCGACATTACAGTCAGGCACAAATCAAGCACAGGCGATATTTGAAATCGTAAACACCGAACTAGTTGAAATTCTGGGCGGTTCGGCACGTCGGGTTCGCTTCGCCAAAACGGCTCCAACGGTAATTATGTTGGCAGGTTTGCAGGGCGCTGGTAAAACTACTTTGGCGGGAAAGCTTGCAAAGTTCTACGCTGACCAAGGAAATACACCACTGCTGATTGCATCAGATTTACAACGCCCCAACGCGGTTAACCAATTACAGGTCGTTGGTGAAAGTGTTGGAATTCCAGTATTCGCACCCGAACCAGGCAATGGCGTTGGCAATCCGGTAAAAGTCGCCGAACAGGGTATTGCCTTTGCTAAATCTAAGTTATACAACATGGTGATCGTCGATACTGCAGGTCGCCTGGGCGTTGATCAAGATTTAATGCGCGAAGCAATCGCAATTCGTGATGCCGTATCACCCGACGAGATTCTCTTTGTGGTAGATGCAATGATCGGTCAAGATGCAATTCGTACCGCTCAAGCATTCCAAGATGGCGTTGGCTTTGACGGTGTAGTCCTGACTAAACTCGATGGCGATGCGCGCGGCGGTGCTGCTATTTCCATCACGCAATTAACTGGCAAGCCGATTATGTTCTCATCCAACGGGGAGAAACTTACAGATTTCGATATCTTCTATCCAGATCGCATGGCCTCGCGCATTCTGGGTCTTGGTGATGTGGCAACGCTTGCCGAACAAGCCAAGAAGGCGCTCAATGGAGAAACCTCCGCCAAACTGGAAGAGAAATTTGCTCGCGGTGATGACTTCACCTTAGAAGATTTCCTAGAACAACTTGAAGCGATGTCGAAGATGGGTTCAATGTCTAAATTGCTCGGAATGTTGCCCGGTGCTGGAGCAATTAAGAAGCAGATTGAAAACTTTGATGAATCAGAGATTGTCCGTACAAAATCGATCGTTCAATCTATGACTCCAACAGAACGCCGTGACCCAAAAGTTCTCAATGGTTCACGTCGTGCGCGAATAGCACTTGGCGCTGGTCGTAAAGTTCAAGATGTGAATGCTCTTGTTGATAAATTTGCCGCAGCACAGAAGATGATGAAACAGATGCGCAACGGAAAAGGCTTGCCACCTGGAATGGGTCTGCCTCCAGGAATGGCTATGCCAGCGGGTATGGGAACTGGGCTACCCGCGCCAAAGAGCGGTCAGCAGCCCATCAAGAAGAAGTCAAAGTCGGGCAATCCAGCCAAGCGCGCCCTAGAGGAAAAGGGCTAGACCAAGCGGCGCTTACGCTTGGATTTCGTTTAAATACGCGTAGATGGCAAGATTAGCCTCCTGTTGAGGGGCCCTCTACCCCCACAACATCCATATCCACAGTTGTATCGAGTACATGCGCACCCCGCTGCATAGTCAATGATGCGACACACTTTTTAGGAGCACTACTTCTTTGTCTACAAAAATTCGCTTAATGCGCATGGGAAAGATTCGCACACCATTTTTCCGCATCGTCGTAACAGATTCACGTAAAGCACGTAACGGACTTTCAATTGAAGAAATTGGTCGTTATGTACCAGGACAAGAACCATCAATCATGGAAGTCAACTCAGAGCGCGCGCAATATTGGCTCGGAGTCGGCGCACAACCAACTGCTGCTGTAGAGGCGATCTTTAAGGTCACTGGCGATTGGCAGAAGTTCAAGGGTCTTCCAGGCTCTGAAGGAACACTTAAGTTTGCAACTCCAAAGCCTGCTAAGAGCATCGCTTACGAAGCAGCGGTTAAGCAAGCAATGGATGAGCCAAAAGAAGGCGCAACAACAATGAAGAAGAAGGCGCAAGAGAAGTTAGCTGCAAAGGCTAACCCTGCTCCTGTGGTTGAAGAAGTAGTGTCCGAACCAACTGCGACCGATGTGGTGGCAGAGGTTCCAGCTGAGCCAGTGACTACCGAAGAGGCCGCTGAATAACCATGATGGACGAAGCTCTCGAGCATCTCGTTAAAGGAATCGTTGATAATCCTGAAGATGTCATCGTCAAGGAAAAGACTCATCGTCGTGGCACCACTCTAGAAGTGCGTGTTAATCCTGAAGATATCGGCAAGGTAATTGGACGTAATGGTCGCACTGCAAAGGCGCTTCGCACAGTTGTAAGCGCAATTGCTGGTCGCACTGTTCGCGTTGATCTCATCGATACCGACGAGGCTCGTTAACCCACTTGTCAGAAATGCGACTCAATGTAGGTCGCATTGGCCGCGCCCATGGAGTTTTGGGCGAGACAACTATTGAGGTTCGCACCGATGAGGCAGCAGAACGTTTTGCTATAGGTGCAGTTCTTGAGACCGAAACCCACGGTAATTTAACCGTGGCTTCTGCACGTGTACACAACGGAATCTTGCTCCTAGGTTTTGAGGGAGTTAACGACCGCAACAGTATTGAGAAATACCGCAATCAATTGCTCTACGCCGAAGTTGATATCGATGCACCTGGCTTAGATGAAGATGATTACCACGTGCTCCAGCTAATTGGCTGTAAAGCGTATTTGGTGGATGGCGACCTCTTTGGCGAAGTTACTGAAGTTCTCAACCTGCCCGGCCAAGATGTCTTAAGCATCAAAACTGAAGTTGGCGAAGTGCTGATTCCTTTCGTCCATCAACTTGTTCCCATAGTTGATGTAAAGTCAAAGCGGATGACAGTTATTCCTCCTGAAGATTATGAAGCAAGGATAGGCAAATGAAGATTGATGCAGTAACGATCTTCCCTGAATATTTTGCACCCGCTCAGTTATCGCTGCTTGGCAAAGCACAAATTAAAGGTCTGGTAGATATTCAAGTCCATGATTTGCGCGCAGTAACCGAAGATAACCACAACACCGTCGATGACACTCCATATGGTGGCGGTGCCGGAATGGTGATGCTCCCCGAAGTTTGGGGCAAGGTTTTAGATCCTTTGATGGTTGCAGATACCGATTTAATAATTCTGACACCAGCCGGGAAACGCTTTAACCAAGAGATGGCACAGCGCTTTTCTAGTGCAAAGCACCTGATCTTTGCTTGTGGTCGCTATGAAGGAATAGATGATCGCGTCCGTGCGCACTACGAGAGCGCTGAATATGTGGCAAAAAATATTAAGGTTCACGAAGTTTCCATCGGAGACTATGTGCTTGGTGGAGGAGAGGTTGCATCCCTTGTCATGATTGAAGCAATTACCCGTTTGATTCCCGGAGTACTTGGTAATCCAGAATCACTTGCAGAAGAATCACATAATTCAGAAGGTTATTTGGAGTATCCAAATTTTACGAAGCCGCAAGAATGGCGCGGAATCCCAGTACCAGAGATATTATTGAGCGGAAATCACGCTGAAATCGCCAAGTGGCGAGAATTACAGGCAAAAGAACGATTAAAAAAGAACTTATAACTAGTCAGTAACCGATCCAATACCATAGCGTTCACCTATGAGCGAAGAGTCAGCCAAGATCCAGTCTCGGCTTATTCGCGATCTCGAACCTGTTGTTGCGCTCGAGCTAGAACGCCATTTATCCGTTCAGAAAAATTGGTACCCCCACGAGTATGTCCCTTGGTCTGAAGGTCGAGACTTCGCGGGTCCCCTAAATGGCGATGCTTGGGAAGCGAAAGATTCTCGGCTAACCCCAGTCGCGCAAGATTCGCTCGTATTAAATCTACTGACCGAAGATAACTTGCCGAGTTATCACACTGAAATTTCGATCTCAATGGGACGTGATGGCGCTTGGGGTAACTGGATCGAACGCTGGACCGCTGAGGAAGCGCGACATTCAATTGTTATCCGCGACTACTTAATGGCAACTCGCGGAGTAGATCCATATGAACTTGAAGATCTGCGTATGGCACATATGTCACTTGGGTACCAAACACCTTATGAAAACGATATGTTGCACACCATTGCCTATGTATCTTTCCAAGAGCTAGCTACACGTATTTCGCACCGCAATACTGGAAAACTTTCGGAAGATCCAATTGCCGAAGGCATGATGCAACGCATTGCACTTGATGAAAACCTACACATGCTTTTTTACAGAAATACGTTATCTGCCGCTCTTGATCTGGAACCAAACGCAGCGATGCGAGCAATCACAGATGTAGTTACAAACTTTGATATGCCTGGAGCTAATATGCCCGGCTTTGGACGCAAGGCAGTCCAGATCGCATTGGCTGGAATTTATGATCTACAACAACATTTAGATGATGTGGTCTCTCCAGTACTTCGCGCCTGGAATGTCTTCGAAAGAACCGATCTAAGTGGAGATGGTCTCAAAGCACGTGATGAATTAGCCGCATTTATGGATAGGACAGCAAGAGAAGCACAAACCTTTAACGATAAGCGCGAAGTCCACTTTGAACGACTAATCGCACGTGGACAAAATCCAATTCGCATCCAAAAGTAGCGTTCTGTAAGATTTATATATGCCTAAACGAGCGCTCTTCATTGAGCATGACCATGCCTCAGAGGCGGGTCCAATTACGCAACGATTCACCGAACACGGTTTTGAGATAACCCGTTTTCTCATCGTTGATGAGTCAAATTACCTAACTCCCAATGTCACAGTTGTTTGGCCAAATCTACTTGAATTCGATGTCCTAGTTGTACTAGGTGCACCTTGGGGCGCTTGGGAAGATGAGCGCATTGGCAATTGGTTAAAGCCAGAGTGTGAAAAAGTTTTAGAGGCCCATAACGCTGGAATTCCAATTCTGGGAATCTGTTTCGGCGGACAGTTGATGGCGCGAGTTTTAGGTGGATCGGTTGCCCGCGCGCCTAAGGCCGAACTCGGTTGGTATCGAATTAAGAGCGATGACACTTCATTAATTGAAGAAGGCCCATGGTTCCAATATCACTGGGATCGTTGGCAGCTTCCACCGGGGGCAACTGAAATAGCGAGAACTGAAAATGCTTCACAAGCCTTTACCTATGGAAGAACTTTGGGCTTGCAGTTCCATCCCGAGATCGATCCTCACGTCCTAGATCTATGGCTAGCCATGGAAGGTGGATGTGTGGAAGTTGAATCAGAAGGAGTTGTCGTAGAGGAACTTCGCGCACAGACTAAGCGAGAAGAACCCGAATCTAATAAGCGCGGTTATGACTTAGTCGATCGTTTTCTATCTAAGATAGCGACAGCAGAAGTAAAGCTCGTTCTTTAAAGTTAACTAAGAAATCCTGGGAGCGTTATGAATAACATCGAAGCCTTCAATAATTACCTGCCGGTCAAAGTCCGATTCGGGGAAGGTGTAGCGGTTTCACTTCCAGTTGTTATTGATGAGCTTGGCGCGAAGAAAGTCTTTTTGATGGTTGATGCTGGAATAGAGAAATTTAATCCAGCCGCAAAAACAATTATCGATCGTTTAGGAAACATCTCACATCTTGCAGTCACAGTTTTTGAAAAACCAGCTGGCGAACCAACAATTGTCATGGTTGATGATGCAACTAACGCGCTCAAGGCCTCTGGCGCTGAAGTTGTGGTTGCTCTTGGTGGCGGATCCGTTATTGATACCGCAAAAGCCGCACGTCTGTGTGCGCAGTTAAATTGCACATTCCGCGAATTCCAAAGCAAAGCTCCGAATTACCCGGTTCCAACTGTTTCACTTATCGCGATGCCAACTTCTGCAGGTACCGGATCAGAAGTTTCAGGTGGTTCGGTAATCTCCGATCCGGATGCCGGTCTTAAGACAGGTATAGCCAACGGAAATCTTCGTGCGCAGGTGGCACTTGTTGATCCAGTACTTACTTACAGCATGCCACCAACGATGACTGCGAACACAGGTATAGATGCCCTTGCTCAAGCAATCGCTGGAATTATCGCTAAATGTTCAACTCCGATCGGTGATGCAATTGGATACGAAGCGGTGCGCATGATGTCTGGTTCGCTAGTTGCAGCATTTAAAGATGGCAACGATAAAGCGGCGCGTTCTGCCATGTCTGCCGGAAGCATGATGGCTGGCCTAACCATGAATATTTCCGATTGCACTGCTGAGCATTCTCTCGGCCAGGCGATCGGTGGCTTAAAGCATGTTCCACATGGTTTAACAATTGGCTTAGTGCTCGTTGAAACACTTACTCGTGAAGCCAAAGTTGTTCCTGAAAAGATGGAACGAGTTGCCGATGCCATGGGTGTTCCTCAAGATGGAACCCGTGATGGTTCACGAGCAGTTGGCGCAGTTCGTAAGATTCTTGCCGATCTGCAATTCCCAGTGTTATCAAGTATCGGCGTAACCGCCGAAGACCTTGATTTGCTTACCGATAACACCATGAACGACTACTTCATTACTCAGGCACCACGTCCATGGACGCGCGATGAAGTTTTTGCAGCATTTACTGCAGCTCTGAATCTAGAGAGCCGTACCGCTTAACTTATTTGAGTTAATTTACTCGGTAGCGAAGTAGACGTTCTTAGTTTCTGTATAAGCATCAAGTGCATCCGGGCCAAGCGCTCGACCCAGTCCTGATTGCTTGAATCCACCAAAGGGAGTCCAGAAACGAACTGAGGAATGTGAGTTAACTGAAAGGTTTCCGCTTTCAATCGCTCTAGAAACGCGCATCGCTCGTCCTAAGTCGTTGGTCCAAATCGACCCTGACAAACCATAATCCGATGCATTCGCTAGAGAAATAGCATCGGCTTCATCTTCAAAGGTAAGCACAGAAACGACCGGCCCGAATATCTCTTCTTGCCAGGTGCGCGCGTTAACGCTCTTTGGCATAAGTACAGTGGGCGGCATCCAATATCCATCACCAGTTGGCGCAGAACCGGTAAATGCCACAGCATCATCTTTATCGCCCAAGAAAGATTGCACAGTATCTAGCTGCTTCTTGGAAATAAGTGGGCCCATCTGCGAGGTATCGAGATTCGGATCTGCTACACGAAAGGCTTTAACGCTCTTTTCAAAACCTTCCATAAAGCGATCAAAGACGCTCTTTTGAACCAAGATTCGCGAACGCGCGCAGCAGTCTTGTCCGGAGTTATCGAATACGGCTCCAGGTGCAGCAGCAGCGGCGCGATCGATATCAGAATCAGCGAATATAACGTTGGCGCTCTTGCCACCGAGTTCTAGAGTCACGCGCTTAACTTGATCTGCACAACCCGCCATAATCGATTTACCAACTGCTGTTGAGCCAGTAAATGAAATCTTGCGAACCGTTGGATTTGTTACAAAGCGATTACCAACAACGCTTCCCTTGCCGACGATTACGTTAAATACACCTTCTGGAATTCCGGCTTCGAGAGCAATCTCCGCCAGTCGGATTGCTGTTAGGGGAGTGAGTTCAGCTGGCTTTAGTACCACGGTATTTCCGGCGGCTAGCGCTGCGGAAAAACCCCAACTTGCAATCGGCATTGGAAAGTTCCAGGGAACGATGATTCCAACGACGCCAATCGGTTCCTTAAAAGTTATATCCACGCCACCTGCTACAGGGATCTGCTTTCCGAATAGTCGCTCTGGAGCACCGGCATAGTAATTAAGAACGTTTGCGACGTTATCGGCTTCCCAGAGCGCATTGCCACGAGTGTGGCCTGAGTTATCAATTTCAATCTGGGCTAATTCTTCGCGGTGTGATGTTACGAGTGCAGAGAATCGTCGAAGTAAGTTGGAGCGATCACCAGGTGAAACTCTACGCCAGCTTTCAAAGGCTTTGGCGGCGCGAGCGATAATCGCATCTGTTTCTGCAACATCAGCCTCGTGAAGAGATTTGACTACCTTTTCAGTGGCAGGGTTAATTACATCAAAAGAAGTTGACACGGTTTAAAACCTTTCGAAGTTACGGAATAGTTCCCAATCAGTAACTGCTTTTCCATAAGCAGCCAATTCAATTCTTGCCATATTTGCATAATGAGCTTGTACTTCAGCGCCGAAGGTTGCTCTTATCCATGCGCTAGATTCCCAAAGCTCTAGCGCCTCCGCCATTGAGGCTGGCACACGAGCCGAATCTGATTCGTAGGCGTTGCCCCTGAATTCAGGTTCTAGTTTTAATTTATGCTTCACGCCATCAAGTCCGGCTGCAATAATTCCAGCAACCGCTAGGTATGGGTTTACATCTCCGCCAGGAACGCGGTTTTCCAGACGCAATCCCGCACCGTGGCCTACTAAGCGAAGTGCGCATGTGCGGTTGTCTCGACCCCAGCGAACTGCCGTTGGCGCAAATGACCCTGGAACATAACGCTTGTATGAGTTGATATTAGGTGCGAAGAGAATTGATAGTTCGCGAAGATGCGCCAGCTGTCCGGCGATGAATTGGCGACCAACTTCGCTCATACCGTGCTCTTTATCGGAGTCATCGGCCATCACAAGTTCCCCATTTAAGCCGCGGAAGGAGAGGTGGATATGGGAAGAATTTCCCTCTTTCTCATTTGGTTTGGCCATAAAAGTTAGAGCATAACCTTGTTGAGCTGCGATCTCTTTCGCACCATTCTTATAGATGACGTGATTATCGCAATTTGATAGCGCATCTGAATATTTAAAGGCGATTTCATGCTGGCCAAAATTGCATTCACCTTTAACAGATTCCACAGTCATGCCTGCAGCAGACATACCAAGGCGAATATCTCGCAATAAAGGTTCTATGCGAGATCCGCCCAGAATTGAATAGTCAACGTTATATTGGTTAACAGGGATAAGATTTTTATAGCCCTTATTCCATGCTTCTTCGTAGGAATCACGGAAAACTACAAATTCGAGTTCAGTGCCGCACATTGCGACCATTCCAGCTTTTTCAAGTTCAGCAATTTGCTTACGCAGAACTTGGCGAGGTGATGCAACAACGTCTGTGTGGTCTAACCATGCTACGTCAGCGAGTACGAGTGCAGCACCTGGTTGCCAAGGGATTAAACGTAGTGTGTTTAAATCTGGAATTAGCGCGAAGTCGCTATATCCGCGTTCCCAAGAAGACATCTCGTAACCGTCTACGGTGTTCATATCGACATCGACTGCAAGCAGATAGTTACAGCCTTCAGTGCCATGCTTAACAACTTCGTCTAAGAAATACTGTCCATGGATGCGCTTGCCAGTTAGGCGACCCTGCATATCGGTCATAGCTACGACAACTGTGTCGATGGTTCCGGCTGCGATTAGGGCCTTTAACTTGTCTATAGTCAGTGAGCTCATGTGGGTACTATTCCAGTTACTGTGCTGTCATGCCACCATCGGCTGAGACTATTGAGCCAGTCATAAATGAACTCTCATCAGATGCTAAAAAGAGAACTACATTGGCTATTTCTCGACTAGTACCTGGGCGACCAATCGGCTGGAATGAATCAATCGTCTTATATACGTGATCAAGACCACCCAGCATTTTGGCATGGGCATGGTTAATCGGAGTATCTACCCAACCAGGACATATGGCGTTGCAACGAATTCCAGTCTTTGCATAATCCAGAGCAATGCCACGAGTAAACATAACAATTGCGCCCTTGGAAGCGGAGTAAACGCTCAAATAAGGTTCAGAGACGAGGCCGTTAACGCTCGACATATTTACGATTGATCCGCGAGAATTTTTAAGCATATGGGGGAGTGCGGCACGAGTCAGAAACATCGCACCTTTGATATTTACATTTAGAGTTCTATCGATGGTCTCATTCGACACTTCATGGAACACGCCAGGCAGATTTACGCCTGCGTTATTTACCAAAATATCGATCGAGCCATATTTAGAAGTTGCGTGAGCTATCAAAGAATCGCAAGCAGCGCTATCTGAAATATCAATGGCATATCCCTCAGCTGAGAATCCCGCAGAATTAATGTTCTGTGCCGTTGCTTGCGCAGCAGCGGCATTTATATCGGCGCAAATTACTCGCGCCCCTTCTTCGGCCAATCTGATTGCCGATGCTTCTCCGATTCCAGAGCCAGCGCCTGTGACAATTGCAATTCGATTGCTTACCCGAGCACTCATTCTTCTCCCTATACAAAATCAACCCGCCCCACAATTGTGGAGCGGGTTGATTCTAGTTTGATTACTTCTTAATCGATAGTGCGAACAACGCCCTTGAAGTGTTTGTGAGCGGAAGTCCACCACCAGATCATTGCTCCACCTAGTACAACGAGGAATGCAATTGGTGTGTAGTTAGCGGCCTTGATATCAAAATCTGCGCCCCACCAAATTCCAGCTGGAGTTGTTGGTAGGCAGAAGTAGACAGACATAATCACAATTTCCAAAATTGCGATTGGAGCCATCCACTTCCATTTATTGCCGAGGTTCCAATCGCCCTGCTTGAAGGCATCTCCTTTGCGCCAACGTAACCAGATTGGAATAACAAATGAACCGAACAGTCCAATTACTGCAACCGAAGTAATCGCAAAGAAAGCAACCGGAGACCAGATTGCCGGAATCGACAGTACCAAGGATGAGAATCCCAGAGCGAAGGCAGCCTGTGAAGGGTTACGGTTCTTATCCAATTTAATCCAGTTCTTGTGCCCTGGAACAGCGCGATCTCGTGAGAAAGCAAACAACATACGAGAACCAGCAGTTACGCATGACATTCCGCAGAAGAATTGACCAACGCATGTGATGATTAAAAGAATCTTTGCCCAACCAGTCGAGAGCGCGGTTACGAAAATAGCCTGAGAAATACCTCCGGCCTTTGTGATCCCTGCTTCATCAGTTGCTGCATAGAGAAATGCTAAAAGCATGATCCATCCCGCTACAGCAGAGTAGGCGATTGACTTCCAAAGTCCTTGCGCAGCCGCTTTTGTGGCTTGTCCCGTTTCTTCTGAAACGTGGGCTGAAGCATCAAATCCAGTAATTGTGTACTGAGTTAGCAAGAATCCGATAGGCAAGACATACAGCCAATAATTGCTAAAACCACTGTTATTAATTTGATGGGTAAATACCCAAGAAGTAGTTTGGTGCTTGGCTGGCACCAAAATAAGAATCAAGATAACTGCAGCAACTCCACCAACGTGCCACCAAACATTTATAGATTGGAGACGGTGAATTATGTTAGCGCCGTAAATATTCATTCCTATATGAATCAGTAACGTGATTGCAAATACCACGTAGACTAACTTTAGATTAGATGGATCAATTGAGCTGTTAAATAGATTTGCGGTGTAAACGAAAAAGTTAGCAAAACCATAATCAACACCAGCCGTAACCGCCACTAGCCCCATTAAATTTAACCATCCGGTTACCCATCCGTGTACTGGTCTACCGAGATTTAGCGCCCAATAGTAAATTCCACCTGCAGTAGGCATGGCGGAGAGAAGTTCGGATAAAACTAACCCGATGATCATGATTAAGCTGGCGATAACCGGCCAACCAATTGAGATTGCAACCGGCCCACCGTTATTCCAAGCCTGTGCAAAGGTTGTAAAACAACCAGAGAGAATTGAGATGATTGAGAATGAGATTGCAAAGTTGTGGAACCCGCTCCACTTGCGATCGAATTCCTGTTTGTAACCAAGTTCGGCGAGTTTCGCCGCATCGGCATCGTATGTGTTAGCCAATTGCATTCCTCCTAAAGCCGCTTTAACCATGGAACACCTTGCTCCGTGGCTGATGGTGCTGGATCGATGTGGGTCACCGAGGTAGCCTTTCTACTTCAAAGTGTGCTCTCTATGGAAGA
>Ga0214919_10003944_pt1 | contig 21992 bp, 19 predicted proteins | sample LL1503_MetaG_FD_177994 | JGI IMG/M metagenome (GOLD analysis project Ga0214919, IMG submission 177994) | Freshwater microbial communities from Lake Lanier, Atlanta, Georgia, United States - LL-1503 | ecosystem: Environmental > Aquatic > Freshwater > Lake | place: USA: Georgia | collected... | reverse complement strand
TGCTGACGCGGTCGCCGAGGCGCGGTCGGTGCATGACGAGGACTGGAACACCACCAGCAGCCTGGCCATCATCGACGGTTGGGGCAACGCGCTGGCGATGAACACGACCATCAACACCCACTGGGGCGCGCACATCGAGGCCGCCGGCATGATGCTCAACAACGCGATGTCGAACTTCTCGGCCGGCCTGGTCGGGCGCGACGTCAACGGCTATGGGCCCAACAGGCGACCGCGCAGTTCGATCGCGCCTGCCATCGCCTTGGATGCCGGCGGCAGACTGCGCTTGGTCTGGGGAGCGGCGGGCGGCGGTCCCATCCCCGACTACATCGTCAAGACTTTTCTCGGTGACCTGGTCTATGGCCTGGATCTGCAGGCCGCGATCAATGCCGGCAACTGGACTGGCCAGGGCTTGGCGGCATCGGTGTTGCAGCTAGACCGGGGCATCAGCGGTCTGATCCCGGTCTTGCGCGAGCGCCACGGTCATGACGCCAATACCTTGGGTGTCACGGGCCTGAACAGCGGCGTGGCCGGTATCTCGGTGATCCATGATGGCCCAGGTGGGCCGCTGTACCGTGGCGCCGCCGATGCCCGACGGGCCGGTGGTGCAAATGGATTTTGATCGCCAGGCAGGCACTGTGAAGGATGTTTTTTGACAATGATCGACGACCACAAACTGGGCCGGACCCAGATGCGTGTACTGCGCGTACTGCATGCGCTGCTCAATGGCGCGCAGCGCGCGCTGTGGCTGGCACCGATGCTGCTGGCCTCCTGCGCGGCGCCTGCCTTGCAGTACGAAGCGCCGAACCTGCCCGAAGGACCCTCGGGCTACGCCACGAAGCCGGGCTGGGCGGTTTCGCGCTTTGCGGTGGCCGCCGCCAACCCGCTCGCCACCGATGCCGGTTACCAAGTGCTCAAGGCCGGTGGCAGTGCGGTGGACGCCGCAGTGGCGGTGCAGATGGTGCTGGCGCTGGTCGAGCCACAGTCCAGCGGCATCGGCGGCGGTGCTTTGCTGCTGCACTGGGACGGCTTTGCGATGCAGGCCTGGGACGGCCGCGAGACCGCGCCTGCGGCCGCTGACGAACGCATGTTCCTGGGTGCTGACGGCAAGCCGATGCCGTTCGCTCGGGCGGTGGTGGGCGGCCTGGCGGTGGGTGTTCCAGGCGCTGTCAGGATGCTCGAGCTCGCGCACCGCACGCAGGGCCGCTTGCCCTGGGCGCAGTTGTTCCAGCCGGCGATCACGCTTGCCGAGCAGGGCTTTGCGCTCAGCCCGCGACTGCATCGGCAACTTCGCGATGACAGCGCGTTGCGGCAAGACGCCCAGGCCGCGGCCTATTTCTACCGCGCCGATGGTCAACCCCATCCGGTGGGCCATCGGCTGCGCAATCCGGCCTTGGCCGAGGTCTTGCGGCGCATCGCCGCCGGCGGCAGCGCTGCGCTGCACCAGGGCACGGTCGCGGCCGACGTCGTCGCCAGGGTTCAGCAGCACGCCACCAACCCCGGTCGGATCACCTTGGCTGACCTGGCCGGCTACGAGGTCAAGCTGCGCGAGCCGATCTGCACCGACTGGAAGGCGCGGTACCGCGTCTGCGGCATGCCACCGCCCTCGTCAGGCCACTTGGCGGTGATGCAGATCCTGGGGTTGCTCGAGCGCATTCCGCCGCTGGCCACGCCCTTGGTCGACGGTGTGCCCAGCGCGGATTGGCTGCACGCTTACACCGAGGCCTCGCGACTGGCTTTCGCCGACCGCGCGCTCTATGTGGCCGATCCCGAATTCGTCTCAGCGCCGGCTGGGCGTTGGGCCAGCCTGCTCGACCCCGAGTACCTGCAGTCGCGCGCCGCGTTGATCGGCCCGCAAAGCGTCCAGCAAGCCCAGCCTGGCCAGCCAGGTGGCTCGCGCAGCGCCTGGGGTTCACAGGCTGACCAGCCCGAGTACGGCACCAGCCACATCAGCATCGTCGACGGGCAAGGCCGGGTATTGGCGATGACGACGACGATCGAGGCGGCCTTTGGCGCGCGCCTGATGGCCGATGGTGGCACCGGTTTGGCCGGCGGTTTCTTGCTCAACAACGAGCTGACCGACTTTTCGCTGGCGCCTGCTGATGCTCAGGGCCGGCCGGTGGCCAACCGGGTGCAGCCTGGCAAGCGGCCACGCTCGAGCATGAGCCCGACGCTGGTGTTCGACCGCCGAGATGGCCGTTTGCTGATGAGCGTGGGTTCGCCCGGCGGCCCGGCGATCATCCACTTCACGGCCAAGACCTTGATCGGCGCGCTGGACTGGGGTCTGGATGCCCAGCGCGCGATCGACCTGCCCAACTTCGGCAGCTTCAACGGCCCGACTGTGCTCGAAGTGGGACGTTTTCCGCGCGCCACGGTCGAGGCTTTGAAGTCTCGCGGCCACCGCGTCATCGAAACCGATTTGACCAGCGGCTTGCAGGCGCTCGAGCGCCGTGGCGACGGCTGGTTCGGCGGCGCCGACCCGCGGCGCGAGGGCGTGGTGATGGGGCAATGAGGGCGGGCAGATTGGCGGGACGATTGGCGGGCGGGCCAACGACGGGCAGTCTCTGCCGAGCTCGTGGTTACAGTCGGGTTTGAGCTAGACCCAGCCACCATGCCCGTCGACACCATCGCCCTGCGCCGCATCCTCCAATCCTGCCGGACGATCGCCGTGGTCGGCTTGTCTGCAGAGTGGCATCGCCCGAGCTATTTCGCTGCCAAGTACATGCAATCGCACGGTTACCGCATCCTGCCGGTCAACCCGCGCTATGCCGGCAGCTCGGTGCTGGGCATGGCCTGTGTGGCGCGGCTGGAAGACCTCGATGAGCCGGTCGACATGGTCGACGTGTTCCGCCGCAGCGAGGACGTCGGCGCGATCGCCGACAGTGCGATCGCGCTGGGTGCCAAATGCTTGTGGCAGCAGATTGGTGTCGTCAACCGCGAGGCCGACGCCCGCGCCCGCGCTGCGGGCCTGGACAGCGTGATGGACCGCTGCGTCAAGATCGAACACGCCAGGGTGTTCGGCGGGCTGCACTGGGCGGGTGTCAACACCGGGGTGATTTCGGCCCGGCGAATGGGCTGAGCCCCTGGGAGCCGCAGCGATGAGCGATCGAAAATTTCAGCCCGAAACCCTGGCGATCCACGCCGGCCAGATCCCCGACGCCGCCACTGGCGCCCGGGCGCTGCCGATCTACCAGACCACCAGCTTTGTCTTCGATTCCGCCGAGCATGCGGCCAGCCTGTTCAACCTGCAGACCTTCGGCAATATCTACTCGAGGCTGAGCAACCCGACGGTCGCGGCCTTGGAAGAACGGGTTGCTGCGCTCGAAGCTGGCCGCGCCGCAGTGGCTTCGGCCAGCGGCATGGCGGCCGAGGCGATGGCGCTGATGACGCTGCTGCAGTCTGGTGACCATGTCGTGGCCGCAGGTGCGTTGTACGGCGGCACGGTGACGATGCTGGCGGTCAGCCTGGCCAAGTTCGGCATCGAGGTGACGTTTGTCGATGCGCAGCGGCCCGAGGCCTTTGCCGCGGCGATGCGGCCCAACACCCGAGCGGTCTACGCCGAGACGCTGGGCAACCCCAGCCTGGTGGTGTTGGACATCGCTGCGGTGGCCGAGGTGGCGCATGCGCACGGCGTGCCACTGGTGGTCGACAACACCGTGCCCAGCCCTTATCTGTGCAACCCGCTGGCGCTGGGCGCTGACATCGTCGTGCACTCAGCGACCAAATACCTGGCCGGTCATGGCACCACGCTGGGCGGCGTGATGGTCGAGGGCGGCAAGTTCCCCTGGGATAACGGCAAGTTCCCCGGCATGACCGAACCGTCGGCGGGCTACCACGGTGTGAAGTTCTACGAGACCTTCGGCGACTTCGGCTTCTCGATGCGGGCGCGGATGGAGACGCTGCGGGTCTACGGTGCATCGCTCAGCCCGATGAGCGCCTGGCAGATTTTGCAAGGCGTCGAGACCCTGCCGCTGCGCATGGAACGTCATTGCCGCAACGCGCTGGCAGTGGCTGTATTCCTGCGCAGCCACCCGCGGGTGGCCTGGGTCAACTACCCCGGCCTGGCCGACCATGCACAGCATGCGCTGGTGCTGCGCCAGATGCGCCAAGTGGACGGCGTGCCGGGTGCCTCGGGCCTGCTCGCCTTCGGCGTCAAGGGCGGGGTCGCGCAAGGGGTGAAGTTCATCGAGTCGGCACGCTTCATGAGCCACCTCGTCAACATCGGCGACACCCGCACGCTGATCAGCCACCCGGCATCGACCACGCATCGCCAACTCGACGAGGCCCAGCAACTTGCTGCCGGCGTGCTGCCCGACATGGTCAGGATTTCGGTCGGGCTCGAGCACATCGACGACATCCTCTGGGACATCGACCAGGCCTTGTCCGCGACGCTGGATTGACGCGGCTCAGACAGCCTCAAAGCAGCCGGCAGTCGCCAGTCGCCAGTCGCCAGTCGCGTTAGGCCTGGGTCAGTCGAGCTTCCACTTCCCGCCGACGATGCGAACGATCACTCGGGCGCGCTGGTCCAGTCCGAGGTGGTCGTTCTTCGACATGTTGATCACCCCGTTAGACACCTTCAGGTCGTGCACCGCTTCGAGCGCATCGCGCAGCGCGGCGCGGAACTCCCGGGTGCCCGGTTGCGCGGTCTTGAGCGCGACCGGGATCGCCTGGCTCAGCAACAGGCCTGCGTCCCAGGTGTAAGCCCCGAAGGCCGAGACCGTGCCGGGTCCGTACATCGCTTCATAGCGCTTCACATAGTCCATCGCCTGGGCCTTGGCCGGATGGTCTGCCGGTAGCGCTGCAGCGACGATGACCGGGCTGGTCGGCACGAAAGCGCCCTCGACGTCCTTGCCGCCAACGCGCAGGAAATCGTTGTTCGCGACGCCGTGGTTGAAGTAGACGCTGCCTTTGTAGCCACGCTCGGCCAAGGCCCGCGCCGGCAGCACCGCCGGGGTGCCCGAGGCGCCGATCACGACCATGTCAGGGTTGGTGGCTGACAGCTTGATGATCTGGGCCGTCACGCTGGTGTCGCGCGAAGCGAAGCGCTCGTTGGCGACGATGCTGATCTTGCGCACAGCGGCGAATTTTTCGAATTCGGCATAAAAGGCCTCACCGAGCGCGTCGCTGAAGCCGATGTAGGCCATCGTCTTCATGCCCCGTTTGGCGGCGTGCTCGAGGATCGCCAGCACCATCATCGTGTCGGTCTGCGGGGTCTTGAAGACCCAGGCCTTCTTGGCATTCATCGGCTCGATGATGCGGGCCGACGACGCGAGCGAGATCGTCGGTGTGCCGCTCTCGGCCACCGCATCGGTCATGGCCAGCGAGTTCGGTGTGGTGGTCGATCCGATGATCGCGTCGACCTTGTCCTCGACGGTCAGCCTGCGCGTGTTGGCCACCGCAGCGGTGGTGTCGCTCGCGTCGTCGAACACGATGTACTCGACCGACTTGCCGCCGATCGTCTTGGGCAGCAAGGCGACCGTGTTCTTCTCGGGGATGCCCAGCGAGACCGCAGGACCGGTGGTCGACAGCGTCAGGCCTATCTTGATCTGTGCGCTGACCGGCAGCGCGCAGCCAGCGAGGAGGGCTAGCGCGACAAGTGAACGGGTGTGGCGGAATGTCATCGGATCTCCTGCGGGTGATGGGGTGGCAACGCAGACTGCGGCGCCTGCGGCTGGGGGTGAGCGATGGGCTGTCAGGCTGCAGCGTCAGTCTATTGTCGGTGACCCGGCGCGGCACCCAGGGCTTGCTGCACGCGAGCCATCGTCAGGGTGCTTGTCGAGCGCCGAGCCACCATGAAAAACGGGCCCGCATCGCGGGCCCGTGTCACGGTATCAACGGCTCAGCGACCGTAGACCTTGCCGAATTGCACCCAGGTCTTGCCGTCGAACTTGGCCAAGCGCTCGCGTTCAACCGGGTAAAAGTCATCCGGCCCAGTCTTGAGGTTCACACCCGGCAACAACATTGGCAGGTTCATGTCCAGGCTGGCGGCTTGCTTCATGATGTTTTCTCGCGTCAGGTTGTCGCCGCACATCTTGAGCACATGCACCAGTGTCTGCGTCACCGAGTAACCATAGACCCCGTTGACGTCGGCCAGGTTGACGTCCTTGTTGTACTTCTTCATGAACTCGGTCCATTCCTTCATCGCCGGATCGTTGGCCCATTGCGGATCGGTCGGATCCTTGATGAACTGCGAGGTGATGATCCCGATACCGTTTTCCAAGCCTGCGGGTTGCATCACCGAGCTGACCGAGATCGAAACATTGTTCAGGTAATGGACCGGCTTCCAGCCGATGTCGGCGTTCTTCTTGATCACCATCGCCGCGAACTTCGGCGTCGTGATGTTGAAGAAAGTATCCGCACCTGAAGCCTTGAGCGATAGCAACTGGCTGTCAACCGTTGGGTCGGTCACCTCGTAGGTCTGCTTCGCCACGATCATGGTCTTGGCCTTGTCGCCCAGACCGTCCTCGAAACCCTTGAGGTAATCCTTGCCGTAGTCGTCGTTCTGGTACAGGATCGCGATCTTGGCGTTGGGTTTGGTTTCGAGCAAGTGCGCGGCGTAGATCTTGCTCTCGGCCTGGTAGGGCGGCTGCCAGCCCATGGTCCACGGGAAATTCTTAGGGTCACCCCATTTGGTGGCGCCGGTCGCCACGAACAACTGCGGCATCTTCTTGGCGTTCATGTACTTGTGGATCGCCGAGTTTGGCGGTGTGCCCAGCGGGTTGAACACGGCCAGCACTTCCTCTTCCTCGACCAGTTTGCGCGCCTGCTCGACCGTCTTGGACGGGTTGTACGCGTCGTCTAGCGAGATCAGCTTGACCTTGCGGCCGTTGATACCACCCTCGGCGTTGACCTTGTCGAGGTAGGCCTGGATGGTCTTGCCGATCACGCCGTAGGACGAAGCCGGTCCCGAATAAGGGACGATGTGGCCGATCTTGATTTCCTTGTCGTCTGCGCCGGTGTCGTATTTCTTTTGTGCGAAGGCTGGAGACGCCAGCACGGCAACTGCCGTACCGATGGCAGCCCATCGGGCTGCGAACTTGAGTCGGGTCTGCATCATGTTGGTATGTTCCAAGCGAGGTTGAGAGCGAGCTTCAACACAGGCAGTCTGCCCATGTTGCCGGTTTGTACTCTGTTCCGATGCCGTGTTGGCTAGGGATCAACCCGCTCGGCATCAACCCGCGTGGTGCCAAGCCGACTCCGAGCTCTGGCGGTTCTCAGGGCAGGCGCAACACCCGGTCGGCAACCAAGGCGGCGACCTCGGCAGCGTCGAAGCCGAGTTCGGCGAGCACCGCCTGGCCATGCTCGCCGAGGTGGGCGGCAGCGCCGGGTGCTGGCATCGGCTGGCCGTCGAACTTTCCCGCAGCGCGCGCCAAGCGCACCCGACCGAGATCGCCGTGGTCGATCTCGACCAGCATCGCGTTGTGCCGGACTTGCTCGTCGGTCAGCACCGCGCTGCGCTCGTTGACCCGGCCCAGCGGTGCACCGTGCTGGCGGAATGCCTGCTGCAACTCGCTGTTACTGAACTGCGCCATCAAGGGCTCGAGCAGTGCTCGCAGTTCGGCCTGGTGGCGCGATCGCAACGCTATCGTTCGAAAGCGCGGATCCTCGGCGATGTCTGGCCGGCCCAGTGCGCGGCACTGGGCTTCGAACTCGGCTTTTTGAGGTCCCATCGTCGCGACAAAGCCGTCGGCCGTTTTCCAGGGTTTCTGGGTCGCACCCATTTCCGGGTAGGGCGCTGGCGGCGAATCGACGAAGACATGGTTGTACATCGCATCAGGCCACTGGAAGGCCAGCATCGCGTCTAGCATTGCCACCTCGACCTTGCGGCCGCGACCGTCTTGCGAGCGGGCGTAGAGCGCCGCCGTGACGGCTTGCGCTGCGGTCATCGCGGTGAGCTTGTCGCACATCAGCGTGGCGACCAGGCCCGGGTTGCCGCTGTGCTGGTCGCGGTGCGATGCCGACACGCCTGCCACCGCCTGGATCACCGCGTCGTAAGCCTTGTCGCCAGCGGCCGGGCCGTCAGCGCCGTAGCCGGTGATCGACAGCCGGATCAGCCGCGGATTCAGGCCCACTAGTGTCGCGTCGTCCAGGCCCAAGCGGTCCATCACGCCGGGCCGGAAGTTGTTGACCACCAGGTCGGCACGGCGCACCAGCGCGTGCAGGATCTTGGCTGAGGCCGGCGCTTTGAGGTCGAGCGCGATCGAGCGTTTGCCGCGGTTGGCGGCGATGTAGATCGCCGACAGGTCGCCCTTGGCCGGGCCGATCAGCCGGCAGGTGTCGCCCTCGATCGACTCGACCTTGATCACCGAAGCGCCTTGGTCGGCCAGCAGCGCGACGGCCATCGGGCCCGAGATCACCGTCGACAAGTCGAGGATGTGGATGTCTTTCAGAGGTTGGTGCATGCGTTGTGCCATCAGTCGATCGCTAAGCGTGAGAGCCAGGAGCTCCACCGCGTCCACAAGTAAAAACGGGCCCGCATCGCGGGCCCGTGTCACGGTATCAGTTGCTCAGCGGCCGTAGACTTTGCCGAAGAGCACCCAGGTCTTGCCGTCGAACTTGGCCAACTGCTCGCGCTCGATCGGGTAGAAGTCATCCGGACCGGTCTTGACGTTGACACCTGGCAGCAGCATCGGCAGGTTCATGTCCAGGCTGGCGGCCTGCTTCATGATGTTCTCGCGCGTCAGGTTGTCGCCCGCCTGCTTCAGCACTTGCACCAGACCCTGGGCAGCGGTGTAGCCATAGACGTTGTTGGCATCCTTCAGGTCACCGTTCGGCAGGTACTTCTTCATCCAGGCCAACCAGTCGTCCCATTCCTTGCCCTTCTGGAACTGCGGGTCGGTCGGATCCTTCAAGTAGTTCGCGGTGAAGATTCCCACACCGTTCTCAGGACCGGCCGGGACCATCACCGCACCGACCGAAGCCGACACGCTGTTGAGGTAGTGCACCGGCTTCCAGCCGAGCTCGGCGTTCTTCTTGATCACCATCGCCGCGAACTTCGGCGTCGTGACGTTGAAGAAGGTGTCGGCGCCCGTGGCCTTGAGCGACAGCAACTGGCTGTCGACGGTGGGGTCGGTGACCTCGTAGCTGAGCTTGGACAGGATCATCGTCTTGGCCTTGTCGCCCAGACCGTCCTCGAAGCCCTTGACGTAGTCCTTGCCGTAGTCGTCGTTCTGGTACAGGATCGCGACCTTGGCGTTGGGCTTGGTCTCTAGCAGGTGCGCTGCGAACACCTTGGACTCGCTCTGGTAGTTGGGCTGCCAGCCCATCGTCCACGGGAAGTTCTTCGGATCACCCCACTTGGTAGCGCCGGTGGCCACGAACAACTGCGGCACCTTCTTGGCGTTCATGTACTTGTGGATCGCCGAGTTCGGCGGTGTGCCCAGCGTGTTGAAGACGAACAGGACTTCATCTTCCTCGACCAGTCTGCGCGCTTGCTCGACGGTCTTGGCGGGGTTGTAGCCGTCATCCAGGCTGATCCAATTGAGCTTGCGGCCATTGATGCCGCCCTCGGCGTTGACCTTGTCGAAGTAAGCGCCGATGGCCTTGCCGATCGCGCCGTAGGCCGAGGCCGGGCCCGAATAAGGGCTGATGCCGCCGATCTTGATTTCTTTGTCCGTCGCGCCAGTGTCATATTTTTTCTGCGCGAAGGCTGGCGACGTCAGCGCGGCGACTGCCACACCGATGGCTGCCAATGGGCCTGTAAGTTTCCAGGTCTTGAAGGTCATGTTCGAGAGTGTCCTTGTGGGATGGTTGGTGAATGAAAACAGTAAGGGATCAAGATTTTCGCACGGGGTCAACCCGAGTGGCCGGCTGCATCCCGGCCCAGATCTTCTTGAGCAAGCCCATCACGCCCGAGGGCATCATGTACATGATCGCGATCAGCACCACGCCGTAGATCGCCCAAGGTGCCGACTTGGAGATCTCTTCGGCAACGTTGGGGACGAACTGGATGAAGATCGCACCGAAGATTGCGCCGGGAATCGACGCCAGCCCACCGACCACCACGCCGACCAAGAAGGTGATCGACAGGAAGACGGTGAAGCTGTCGGGCGACACGAAGGCCACGCAGATCGCGCCCAGTGCACCCGCCACGCCGGTGAAGGCCGCCGACACGCCGAAGGTCACCGACTTGAAAACCGGCAGGTTGATGCCCATCGCCGTGGCTGCGATCGGATGGTCGCGGATCGCAATCATCGCGCGACCGACGCGTCCGCGCAGCAGGTTCCAGGCCAGCAGGAACATCAGCGCGGCCACCGCCAGCGTGAAGACATAGAGCCAGCGGTCGGCGCTAAAGGGTTGACCGAGGAAGCTGAAGCTGATCGGCGGCTCGGGCTTGCTCAGCACGATGCCTTGCACGCCGCCAGTCCAACCCTCGATGTTCTTGTACTTCAGCAACTGCGGCACGGCCAGCGCGAAAGCATAGGTCGCCAGCGCCAGGTAATGCCCGCCCAAGCGCAGCGCCGGGAAGCCCATCAACCAGCCGACGATAAAGCAGACCACCGCCGAGAACGGCAAGGTCGACCAGTAAGGCATGCCGGCGCGGTCCATCAGCACTGCCGCGACATAGGCGCCGACGGCAAAGAACGCACCGTGGCCTAGTGAGATCTGACCGTTGAAGCCGGTCAGCATGTTCAGCCCCAGCACCGCCACCGCGTAGACCAGCACCAGGTTGAACTGGAACACCCGGTAGTTCTTGAACAGAAAGGGCAGGATCAGCAGCGCGACCAGCAGCAGTGCGCTGGAAATCCAGCGGAACTGTTTGGTCTTGGTGTATTCGATGAAAGTGCTCATACGCGGGTCACCACTTGCTTGCCGAACAGGCCGTCGGGTTTGAGCGTCAGCGTGCCCACGATCAGCACCAGCGCGACGCTGAGTTTGAGCTCGGTGCCGATCACATAGGCACCTAGCAGGTTTTCCAGCACGCCGACGATGAAGCCGCCGATCACCGCGCCGCCCGGGTTGTCGATACCGCCCAGCAGCGCTGCTGCGAAGCCGTAGAGCAAGATGCCTCCCATCATGTTGGGGTCGAGGAAGACCACCGGTGCGACCATCATGCCTGCGACCGAGCCGATCGCTGCCGCCAGACCCCAGCCCATCGCCAGCATCCAGCTCACGCGGATGCCGACCAAGCGGGCCGAATCCGGGTTCTGTGCCGCCGCGCGCATCGCCAAGCCAATGGGCGTGAAGCGGAAGAATGCGTAGAGCGCAAACAGCACCGCCAGCATCACCAGCGCCGAACCCACTTCATGCGCAGAGAACCAGGGCGTGACAAGCATGCCTTTCTGTGCGAACGGGCTGGGGAAGGACTTGATGGTGTGGTCGAAGATCCAGCCCGCCATCGAGTTGAAGATCACCAGCAAACCGATGAAAACAATCACATTGGTCAGCACCGGTGATTTCTCGACTGGCCGCAGGATGATGCGTTGAATCACCAGGCCGGCGATGAAACTGATGGCCACGGTGACGAAGAAGGCGGCCCAGTAAGGCCAGCCCGACTGGATCAAGGCCCAGGCGATGAAGGTGGAAAAGGTGGCCATTTCGCCTTGGGCGAAATTGATGTGGTGCGTGGCTTGGTAAATCATCACCAAGCCCAGCCCGACGCTGCCGTAAATGCAGCCGTTGGCCAAGCCCGAGAAAATCTGATGCAGGAATGCGTCCATGGTGTTTAGGGTCTCTTCAGGTCGCTTCAATAGCCGAGGTAGGCGCGTCGCACCGACTCGTCACGTTTGATGTCTTCGGCTGGCCCGGACAGCGCCACCCTGCCGGTTTCCAGCAAGTAGGCGTGGTGCGCGAGGTCGAGCGCAAGGCTGGCGTTTTGCTCGACGACCAGCATGCTGACACCGTCTTCCTCGTTGATCTTGCGCATGATGCGAAAGATCTCGGCGACGATCAGCGGTGCCAGGCCGAACGAGGGTTCGTCGAGCAGCAAGAGCTTGGGCCTCAGCATCAGCGCGCGGCTGATCGCCAGCATCTGCTGCTCGCCGCCTGACAGCGTGCCGGCTTGCTGGTTGCGGCGTTCGGCCAGCCGAGGAAAGCGCTCGTATGTCCTCTCGATATCTCGCGCCACTTCGGCGCGGTCGCCTCGAACATAGGCGCCGAGCTTGAGGTTGTCATCGACTGACAGCGATGTGAACGTGCCGCGGCCGTCGGGTACATGGGCCACGCCCATGCGCACGACGTTCTCGGTCGCCTTGCCCACCAACTGCTGGCCACTGAATTCGAGGTTGCCGCTGGTGCGAACCATCTGGCAGATCGCCCGCAGCGTGGTCGTCTTACCGGCGCCGTTGGCACCCAAAATGGCGGTGATTTGGCCGGGTTCTAGCGAGAAATCGATGTCGAACAAGACCTGGGTGGGGCCGTAATAGGCGCACAGCTTGCGCGCTTCTAGCAACTTAGACATGGGCAGGCTCCGAGGCGCGCGGATGGTCGGGTTCGGCAGCGGGTGCGCCGAGGTAGGCCTCGATCACGTCGGGGTGGCTCTGGATCTCGGCCGGCGTGCCTTCAGCGATCTTCTTGCCGAAGTTCAGCGCGACGATGTGGTCCGACACGCTCATCACCAGGCTCATGTGGTGCTCGACCAACAGCACGGTGATGCCCATACGCTTGCGAATGTCGACGATCAAGCGGCCCAGGTCCTCGAGTTCGAGGTGGTTAAGGCCGGCAGCGGGCTCGTCGAGCATCAACAGCTTGGGGTCGGCAGCCAGCGCCCGGCCCATCTCCACCCGTTTCTGGGTGCCGAAGGGCAGGTCGCCTGCCGGTCGGTCAGCGAAGGGTGTGAGCTCGAGGTAGTCCATGATCTGGTCGGCGCGGTCGCGCAGGCGGCGCTCTTCGGCGTTGACGCTGGGCAAGCGCAGCGCGTTGGCAACGAAGCCGGCTGACGACCGCGAATGGGCGCCGATCATCACGTTGTCGCGCACCGGCAGGGTGCGGAACATCGCCAGGTTCTGGAAAGTTCTGCCCATGCCAAGCTGGGCAATCTGGTGGGTGGGTGTCTCGGTGATCGACTTGCCCTCGAACTGGATATCACCGGCCTGGTAGTTGTAGAGCCGGCTCATGCAGTTGAACAAGGTCGTCTTGCCCGCGCCATTGGGTCCAATCAAACCGCACACCTGGCCGCGGCTGACGTCGAAGCTCACGCCGTCGAGTGCCACGATGCCGCCGAAGCGAACCGTCACACCGCGAACGCTGAGCAGGGGGCCTGCTGTATCTGCCATCGTATTTCTGTCCTGCTCCTGATCTTGCGGGGATGTTGACAAGGCGAAGCCCTGCGCTGGGCGCGTTTATAGGTGCTCGGCCGGCCTTATGCAAGCAGTGCTTGCCCTGACACGACCGTGACAGTTCCGCATGGGTGAACAGTGACGCGTTGTGAGACGATGCTGGCAGCACTTTGGCCGGGGGATTTTTTCATGAACGGGATCTACGACCAGCATCTGGGACGCAACGCTGCCAATTTCGTGGCGCTGTCGCCGGTCAGCTTTGTTGAGCGCAGCGCCGAGGTCTTTGGCGACCTGCCCGCCGTGGTGCACGGCGCACGCCGCTACACCTGGGCCCAGACGCGCGACCGTGCGGCCCGCCTGGCGGCAGCCTTGCGTGCGCTGGGCGTGGTGCGCGGCAGCACGGTCAGCGTGATGTTGCCCAACAGCCCCGAGATGGTCGAGGCGCATTACGCGGTGCCGGCCCTCAACGCGGTGCTCAACGCCCTCAACACAAGGCTCGACGCAGCCTTGCTGGCCTGGCAGATGAACCACTGCGAGGTGGCGGTGCTGATCACCGACCTGGAGTTCACGCCGCAGATGGGGCCAGCACTGGTCGCGCTGCGCGAGCAGTACGGGCGCCACCCGGTGGTGATCGATGTCGCCGACAGCGAGTACCGCGGTCCGGGTGAGCGCCTGGGCGTGCATGAGTACGAGGCCCTGCTGGCCGAGCATGCGCCACTGCAATGGCTGGAAGGCCCGGCCGACGAGTGGGACGCGATCGCGGTGAGTTACACCTCGGGCACCACCGGCGACCCCAAAGGCGTGGTCACCCACCACCGCGGCGCTTACCTGAATGCGGTGTGCAACGCCGCGACCTGGACCATGCCGAACTTCCCGGTCTACCTGTGGACCTTGCCGATGTTCCACTGCAACGGCTGGTGTTTCCCTTGGACCGTGGCGATGCTGGGCGGCACCCATGTCTGCCTGCGCAAGGTCGACGCCCAGGCGATCCTCGGCGCGATGCGCGACCATGGCGTTGACCATTACTGCGCGGCGCCCATCGTTCACAGCCTGATCTACAACGCACCTGTCGAGATGCGTGCCGGTATCCAACAGGCGGTGCGCGGCATGGTGGCCGGGGCCGCGCCGCCGGCTGCGATGATCGAGGGCATGGCCATGATTGGCTTCGACATCACCCATGTCTATGGCCTGACCGAGGTCTATGGCCCGGCGGCCGTGGCTGTGAAGCGTCCGTCCTGGGCCGGCGAGAGCCTGTCCGAGCAGACCCGGCTCAACGGCCGCCAAGGGGTTCGCTACCCGCTGCAAGACGGCATGTCGCTGCGCCATCCTGAGACCCTTGCCGAGCTGCCTGCCGATGGTCAGACCATGGGCGAGATCATGTTCCGCGGCAATATCGTGATGAAGGGCTACCTCAAAAACCACACGGCCACCGCCAAGGCTTTCGAGGGCGGCTGGTTCCACACCGGCGACCTGGCCGTGCTCGAGCCCGACCGTTACGTCAAGATCCGCGACCGCAGCAAGGACGTGATCATCTCGGGCGGCGAGAACATCAGCTCGATCGAGGTCGAGGACGCGCTCTACCGCCACCCGGCGGTCGTGGCCTGCGCGGTGGTTGCCAAGCCCGACCCGAAGTGGGGCGAGACGCCGCTGGCATTTGTCGAGCTCAGGGCCGACGCGAGCGTCAGCGCCGCCGAGCTGGTGGCGCACTGCAAGGGCTTGCTGGCCGGGTACAAAGTCCCGCGCGAAATCCGCTTCGAAGAGATCCCGAAGACCGCCACTGGCAAGATCCAGAAGTTCGAGCTGCGCGAACGCGCAAGATCATCCACCGCGATTGAATAAGAGGACTTGCCCATGCTGACCACCCAAGAACCGCTGCTGCTGCGCAGCCAGGACCCGCGCGGTGTGATCACGCTGACGCTGAACAGGCCGCAAGCCTTCAACTCGCTGTCCGAAGCCATGCTCGACGCGCTGCAGCTCGAGCTCGACACGATCGCCCGCGATCCGGGCGCCCGGCTGCTGGTGATCAAAGCCGCAGGCAAGGCTTTTTGCGCCGGCCATGATCTGAAGGAAATGCGGGCCACGCCCTCGAAGGATTATTACCAAGCCTTGTTCGCGCAGTGCGGCAAGATGATGATGAGCTTGCAGGCCTTGGCGGTGCCGGTGATCGCCCAGGTTCAGGGCATTGCCACGGCCGCCGGTTGCCAGCTGGTGGCGATGTGCGACTTGGCGGTGGCGTCGTCGGATTCGCGTTTTGCCGTCAGCGGCGTCAACCTGGGGCTGTTCTGCGCCACGCCCAGCGTCGCGCTGTCGCGCAACCTGGGCCGCAAGGCGGCGTTCGAGATGCTGGTGACCGGCGCTTTTATCTCGGCCGACGAGGCCAAGGTCAAGGGCCTGGTCAACCGCGTGGTGGCCGCTGACAGCATCGAGGCCGAAGTCGAGTCGCTGGTGTCTGCGATTGTCGGCAAGCCGCGCCTGGCGCTGTCTATGGGCAAGGCGCTGTTCTACCGCCAGCTCGAACTGGGCATCGAAGCCGCCTACGCCGACGCGGCGCAGACCATGGCTTGCAACATGATGGACCACTGCGCGCTGGAGGGCGTGCAGGCTTTCATCGACAAGCGCAAGCCGAACTGGTGAGGGTTCGCGCTGCTGCGCAGCGCTGGCTCTAAGAGCCTGATGAGGCCGTCTGATCAACCGGCCCTTGTGCGTTGCGCTTTGCTGCGCTTCGCTACGCGCGGAAGCTGCAACAGCCTTGCTGCGCAACGCTGGCCTACGGCTTTGATGAGACTTTATGTCTCATCAATTGCCCCTTGTGCGCTTCGCTTCGCTACGCGCGGAAGCTGCAACAGCCTTGCTGCGCAACGCTGGCCTACGGCTTTGATGAGACTTTATGTCTCATCAATTGCCCCTTCTCCCGCTCCCAGTCGCGCTTTTTCTCGGTGTCACGCTTGTCGTGCTCGGCCTTGCCCTTGGCCAGCGCGATGTCGACTTTGATGCGCCCGCCCTTGTAGTGCAGGTTCAACGGCACCAGGGTGAAGCCTTTTTGCTCGACCTTGCCGACCAGTCGCCTGATCTCGGTCTTGTGCATCAACAGCTTTTTGGTCCGGTCGGCTTCAGGGCTGACGTGGGTTGACGCCGAGCGCAGCGCATTGATTCGGCAGCCGATCAGGTACAGCTCGCCGCCCTTGATCACCACATAGCCATCGGTCAGCTGCACTTGGCCGGCGCGTATGCCCTTGATCTCCCAGCCCGCCAGCACCATGCCGGCTTCGTAGCGCTCCTCGATGTGGTAGTCGTAGCGAGCGCGCCGGTTCTCGGCCACTGGGGCCGATGCCGGCAGGTCCTTGGCTGCGACCTTGGGCGCGTCCTTGTCCCTGGGTGCTTCAGGGTGAGCGACCTTGTGGGGGTCTTTGCGGGTGGCTTTGGTTGCGGACATGGTGGCCAATGAGACAGGGCCGCCCGGCTTGGCGCTGGGCGGCCCCTAGAATTCACACTATTGTATGAAGCATGTGAAAAAGTCAGTCCTGTTGTGGCACTCGGCCCGCGAGATGTACGCGCTGGTCACCACGGTCGAGTCCTATCCCGATTTCCTGCCCTGGTGCGAGAAGGCTGAGGTGTTGGCACGGGTCGAGGATGGGATGACCGTGCGCCTGCACCTGCAGTACGCCGGCCTTCGCCACGCGTTCACCACGCACAACACCCAACAGCCTGGCCAATCGGTGGTGATGGCGCTGGTCGATGGTCCGTTCTCTGACCTCGACGGCACCTGGCGCTTCATCCCGATAGGCGCTGCCGGCAGCGCGGCTTGCCGGGTCGAGTTCGACCTGCGCTATGCGTTCTCGAGCCGAGCGCTCGAGACCGTGCTCAGCCCTGTGTTTGACCGGGTGGCCAACACCTTCGTCGACTCCTTCGTCCAGCGAGCCCAACAGGTCTATGGCGAACGCTGACCCTCAAGCTGCGGCGTTGCCGGCGCTGATGTCGGTCGAACTGGTCTATGCCGCTGCGCCGCATGTGCTCGAGACCGTGACGCTGCGCTTGCCTGTAGGCGCCAGTGCGGGCGATGCGCTGCGTGCCAGTGGATTTGGCGATCGATTTGGCGATCTATTGGGCGATCGGTCGGGCGATCGGTCGGGCGATCGGTCGGGCGAACTGCGCGACGGGCTGCGTCTAGGGCTGTGGGGCAGGCTGTGTGCGCCTGCCGAGACGCTGAGTGACGGTGACCGGCTGGAGTTGTTGCGCCCGCTGTTGATCGATCCGATGGAGGCGCGCCGGCAAAGGCTGCGGCGCGACGGACTGCGCAAAGCAACGCGTCGCGCGTCGCCACGCGGCTGAGCCGGTGCAGCACGCACTGCCGTCAACCGGCGTCAACCGGCGCCGAGCGGGTCGCTCCGTATAATCCTGTTTTGGGTCTGGAGCTTTCCCCATGCGCCTTTTAGGCAAAGCGCTTACCTTCGACGACGTGTTGTTGGTGCCGGCTTTTTCCCAGGTGTTGCCCCGCGACACTTGCTTGGCGACGCAGCTGTCGCGCAACATCCGACTCAACCTGCCGCTGGTGTCTGCCGCGATGGACACGGTCACCGAGGCCCGCTTGGCGATCGCCATCGCGCAGGAAGGCGGCATCGGCATCGTGCACAAGAACCTCAGTTCGGCGCAGCAGGCCGCCGAGGTGGCGCGGGTCAAGCGGTATGAGTCTGGCGTGTTGCGCGACCCGATCACCGTCTCGCCCGATCTGCCGGTGCATGCAGTGATCGCGCTGTCGCGCCAGCACGGCATCTCAGGCTTTCCGGTGGTCGAGAACGGCGTCGTGGTGGGCATCATCACGGGTCGGGACCTGCGCTTTGAGACCCGACTCGAGTTGCCGGTGCGCCGGATCATGACGCCGCGCGACAGGCTCGTCGTCGTGCCCGAATCCGCGACCATCGAGGACGGCAAGGCCTTGATGCACCAGCACAAGCTCGAGCGGGTGCTGGTCGTCAACGACGCTTTTGAGCTGCGCGGGCTGATGACCGTGAAGGACATCACCAAGCAGACCGATTTTCCGAACGCCGCGCGCGACACGCTCGGCAAGCTGCGCGTGGGCGCTGCGGTCGGCGTGGGCGACGATACCGAAGAACGGGTCGAGCTGTTGGTCCGGGCCGGTGTCGATGTGCTGGTGGTCGATACCGCGCACGGCCATTCGGCCGGCGTGATCGACCGCGTTCGCTGGGTCAAGCGCCACTACCCGCAGGTCGATGTGATCGGCGGCAACATCGCCACTGGCGAGGCCGCGCTGGCGCTGGCCGAAGCCGGCGCCGACGCGGTCAAGGTCGGCATCGGCCCAGGCTCGATCTGCACCACCCGCATCGTCACGGGCGTGGGCGTGCCGCAGATCATGGCGATCGACTCGGTCGCGCTGGCCCTCAAAGGCAGCGGCGTGCCGCTGATTGCTGACGGCGGCGTTCGATTCTCGGGCGACCTGGCCAAGGCCATCGCTGCAGGTGCCGATAGCGTGATGATGGGCGGCGCTTTTGCCGGCACCGAAGAGGCGCCTGGCGAGGTGATCCTGTACCAGGGCCGAACCTACAAGAGCTACCGCGGCATGGGCTCGATAGGCGCGATGCAGCAGGGCTCGGCCGACCGCTACTTCCAGGAAGGCGGCAGTGCCCAGTCCAACACCACCAAGCTAGTGCCCGAGGGCATCGAGGGCCAGGTGCCGTACAAGGGCTCGGTCGTGGGCATCATCTTCCAGATGGCCGGCGGGCTTCGCGCCTCGATGCATTACTGTGGCTGCGCTGACATCGTCGAGATGCAGAGCAAGTCGCAGTTCGTCGAGATCTCATCGGCCGGCATCCGTGAGAGCCACGTCCACGACGTGCAGATCACCAAGGAAGCGCCCAACTACCGCATGGAATGAGCTCGTCCGACGCGGCCCCGGGTCGGCGACAGCCGGCGATGATCTTCATCCTGCTCACCGTGCTGATCGACATGATGGCCATCGGGCTGATCGTGCCGGTGCTGCCTCCGCTGGTGGGTACGTTCACGAGTTCGACCACCGAGCAGGCCTACTGGTTCGGCGCGGTTGCGCTGTCGTTCGGTGTGGCCAACTTTTTCGCCTCACCGGTGCTGGGTGCGCTGTCTGACAAATACGGCCGCCGACCTGTGCTGCTGCTGGGTTTCTCGGGGCTGGCGCTGAGCTTCATCGTCACCGGCCTGGCCACTGCGCTGTGGATGTTGATCGTGGTGCGCTTGTTCAGCGGCGCGATGCAGGCCAACGCGGCGGTGGCCAACGCTTATGTGGCCGACATCAGCGCGCCGCAGGAGCGCGCCCGGCGCTTCGGCTTGATCGGCGCGATGTTCGGCATGGGTTTCACGCTGGGCCCGGTGATGGGCGGTGTGCTGGGGTCTATCGACTTACACCTGCCGTTTTTCGTCGCCGGTGCGCTGGCGGTGCTCAACTGGCTGTATGGCTGGTTCGTGCTGCCTGAATCGCTGCCGCCTGCGCGCCGCAAGCCTTTCGACTGGCGCGCTGCCAGCCCGCTGCGCGCGCTGCGCGGTTTGAGCCGCTTGCAAGGCGTCGAATCGCTGGTGGTGGTGATCGGCCTGACGGCGCTGGCGCAGTTCACGCTGCACAACAGTTTTGTGCTCTACACCAGCTTCAAGTTTGGCTGGGGGCCGGCACAAAACGGTTGGGCGCTGTTTGCGGTCGGGCTGATGTCGGTGCTGGTGCAGGGCCTTTTGCTCAAGCATTTATTGCTGCGGTTCACCGCGCGCACCTTGGCCTTGGTCGGGCTGACGGCTTCCACGCTGACCTATTTCGCCTTTGCTGCCGCGACCCAGGGTTGGATGATGTTCGTGATCATCGTGCTCGGCAACATCCTGGGCGGCGGCGCTTCTGCGGTGATTCAAAGTCTTGTTTCCAACGCAGCCGACAGCCGCAGCCAGGGCCAGACCATGGGTTCGGTGTCGGCATTGAACAGCCTGATGGCGGTGATCGCGCCCGTGGTCAGTGCGCCGCTGCTGGGCATGGTGTCGCACCTGCCCGCAGGTGATTGGCGAATCGGCCTGCCTTTCTACTTTTGCGCGGTGCTGCAACTCGTCGCCACCCTTGTCGCGCTGTGGCACTTTCGCCATGCGCGGCCGAATCCCACCACCGCTGCTGCGGTCTGAACCATCATGCACGACAAGATCCTGATCCTGGACTTCGGCTCGCAGCTCACCCAGCTGATAGCGCGCCGGGTGCGCGAAGCCCATGTGTACTGCGAGATCCATCCCAGCGATGTGAGCGAACAGTTCCTGCGCGACTTCGCCCCGAAAGGGGTGATCCTGTCGGGCAGCCATGCCAGCACTTACGAAGACCAGCAGCTGCGGGCGCCCGATGCGCTGTGGCGGCTCGGCATCCCGGTGCTGGGCATCTGCTACGGCATGCAGACGATGGCGACCCAACTCGGCGGGGTGGTCGAGTGGAGCGACCACCGCGAGTTCGGCTACGCTGAGTTGCGCGCGCATGGCCACACCCGGCTGCTCGACGGCATCGCTGACCACACGACGGCCGAAGGCCATGGCATGCTCAAAGTCTGGATGAGCCACGGCGACAAGGTCACCGCGATGCCGCCGGGTTTCAAACGAATGGCCAGCACGCCGAGCTGCGCGATCGCAGGCATGGCCGATGAGGAAAGGCGTTATTACGCCGTTCAGTTTCATCCCGAGGTGACGCACACCTTGCAAGGCCAGGCGATGCTCGAGCGCTTTGTGCTCGAGATCTGCGCTGCGCAGCCCGACTGGGTGATGCGTGACCACATCGCCGAGGCGGTGGCCAAGATCCGCGAGCAAGTGGGTGACGAAGAGGTGATCCTGGGCCTGTCGGGCGGGGTCGACTCGAGCGTGGCAGCGGCACTGATCCACCGTGCGATCGGCGACCAGCTGACCTGCGTCTTCGTCGACCACGGCCTGCTGCGTCTGAACGAAGGCGCGATGGTGATGGAAATGTTTGCCGGCAAGCTGCACGCCCGGGTGATCCATGTCGACGCCAGCGCACAGTTCCTCGGCCACTTGGCCGGCGTGACCGACCCCGAGGCCAAGCGCAAGATCATCGGCCGCGAGTTCGTCGAGGTGTTCAAGGCCGAAGCCGGCAAGCTCCAGGCCGCGCAAGGCGACGCTCACCGGGGTGGCGCCAAGTGGCTGGCTCAGGGCACGATCTACCCCGACGTGGTCGAGAGCGGCGGCACCCAGTCCAAAAAAGCCACGATCAAGAGCCACCACAACGTCGGCGGTCTGCCCGCCACGCTGGGACTGAAGCTGCTAGAGCCACTGCGCGATCTGTTCAAGGACGAGGTGCGCGAACTCGGCGTGGCGCTGGGCCTGCCGCACGAGATGGTCTACCGTCACCCCTTCCCGGGCCCGGGTTTGGCCGTGCGCATCCTGGGCGAGGTCAAGCCTGCGTTTGCCGACCTGCTGCGCCGCGCCGACCACATCTTCATCGAAGAACTGCGGCGCGAGGTCGATCCGCACACCGGCAAGACCTGGTACGACCTGACCAGCCAGGCCTTCGTCGTCTTCCTGCCGATCAAGAGCGTGGGCGTGATGGGCGACGGCCGCACCTACGACTATGTGGTGGCGCTGCGCGCGGTCCAGACCAGCGACTTCATGACCGCCGACTGGGCCGAACTGCCCTATGCCTTGCTCAAGCGGGTGTCGAGCCGGATCATCAATGAGGTGCGAGGCATCAACCGCGTGACCTATGACGTGTCGAGCAAGCCGCCGGCGACGATTGAGTGGGAGTGATAGTAAGATTAAATTCTGTTT